>ERZ1292625.1022-Hain-H41-01um-R1-1022-length-36901-cov-7_pt1 | contig 36901 bp, 39 predicted proteins | sample MGYA00564400_ERZ1292625 | MGnify/ENA primary metagenome ERZ1292625 (study PRJEB36523, sample SAMEA6512639) | groundwater metagenome | collected 2019-01-08 | study: AquaDiva: Metagenomics assemblies of 32 groundwater samples
AGAAAAATTAAGACTTGCCCCGGAGCTTGTGGGAAGTGTTGCTGTGGTTGTTACGTTTACGCGCGGCGATCTAGTTATTGTTAAGACATCCGAGAGCGTTACCGTAACCGTTGCGGGTCTTGTCGACATTGAGGTTTCACTTGGCCCAATCGAGTAACAACACGTCCGTTTTTTGATATGGTAAAATCACCTAAACATAGAGGGAATGCTACTCACTTACATTGTAATAGATGTGGCGAGGTGTTTCCTCTATCTTCTTTTCGCCCTATAGGCAGGCTATGTAAAGATTGCTTAAAGGTAAGAAAAAAAGAATACGAAGCTTCCCCGCGAGGGAAGGCGACCATCAATGCCTACAGGGGGAAGTGGCGGTCTAAAAATCGCATTAAGCTTAGAAGTAGCGCGCGATCCTATTATAGTAAACATAAGGATGAGGCAACATCGCGCAGCATAGCCCGTCGAGTTTTAATTAAGAATGGGCAAGTTGAGAAGTTCTCACGCCGTCAAATATTTGAGAGAGATCAAGGGAAGTGTTTCTACTGCGCGAAGGAATTAGATCAGAAAAAATGGCACCTTGATCATGTTATCCCAGTGATTAAGGGTGGACCACATATAGAATTGAATGTGGTGGCTTCTTGCGTCGATTGCAACCAAAAAAAAGGAACTAATCCGTGTCTGGTTCCTGGAAAAACCCCGCTTAAGTTTCTTTTATACAGAACGGAAGATTTAAGTGGCGTATCAGGAGACGGATATGTAGCTGAAGGCGCGATGTTTGGAAATGGTAAGGTTGCAGTTTGTTGGCGCGGCGAAACGAGCAGTATCAATATTTACGACTCGATTTTTGATTGCGAACAAGTTCATGGCCATAACGGCGCTACGGAAATAGTGTATGAAGGCTGAGTTTTACTGTAACAACTGCGACAAAGAACTCGTGCCGCAATACGAGACGATCGATAATCGCCAGGCAGAGAACCGCGAGGACGCCGTGTACCACTTTTGCGATAAGGGCTGCATGATTGATTACGCGATTTGTCGGTGGCCGATCGGGGGAAAAATGAATAACGAAGAGAAGAAGAAGACTTGACTGTTTAGTATAGCGGATTTCGACTTTCAGTTCTTTCGCGGCTCTGGTAAGGGCGGGCAAAAGAAGCAGAAGACGTCTTCCGCGTGTCGCTGCGCGCATAAGGAAAGTGGTGCGGTCGGAACGGCACAAGATACACGTTCGCAGCTCCAGAATAAGAAACTGGCATTTCGGCGGATGGCCGAGAGTAAGAGGTTTCAAGACTGGCTCAAGGCGGAAATCTCGCGGCGGGTGTATGGGTTGGAAGATCTGGAACGACGGGTGGATGAAATGATGAAGGAAGAGAATCTAAGGTTCGACTAACGGGGTAAACCTCAACCTGTATTGTTCATTCTTTAAATGACACCGGGCTGGAGTGATAATCCCCTCCCAATCAAAACTAGCAGCAGTAAGCCGTACGGCCGAAGCTTGGGCGAAATCTGCAAGGGGGATTAACTAATGCAATGTACGTGCAAAACCTTTTTGGTCCATAAATGTCCGTATCCTGAATACGAACGCTCCTATCATCAAACCGACTGTCCGTGTCGTAAACGAATCCAATACGATTACAGAAAGAGGTATATGAGCCAAAAAATGAAGCAAGTGGAATTACGGGGCGAACGTGGCGTGATGATGATTTGCTGGTTGCCCGCTTCTTCTCGCATGCAAGCTGGCTCTCGGATCACTATCTCAGGTGATGGCTATACGGAGCTATGGACCGTCGAGAAGATTTACACCACGCAGATCGAGCAACAGACGCTTCATAAGCAGCAAGACTGGAATAATAATGTCTAACATGAAGCTGTGTCGTGACGGGGTAATTCGGGATCTCGATAGCCCTGCGACGAGCCCTTTCCCTGACGATTCAAATACGTGGCCAGTCGAGTGGGGCGTCCGTATGAAGCCCCCGTGTCGCCGGAAGATTTACTTTATTCAAGCGGTCAACGGGCAATGGTTCACCGGACGCATCGCGGGGAAATACCGTTGGATATCTGATTTTAGTAAAGCAAGGGTGTTTCAGCGGCGATGTGATGCTAGCTCCTCCTTAAACGCGGTGTTTGGGCAGGTAGGCGCAAGGGTCGTGGAAGTGGCAGTGACATTAGCCGACTGGCAACAATAAGGGCGAGAGACTTTTGCGTGTCTCAAATACGGGAAAGTGCTATCGGGTAACGTTGGCTGAGTGGCAACAATAAAGAAGAGGGCTTGACAAGATGAGGTTAGCAATTGTCGGCGCGGTATATTTGGATGGCAACGAAGAAGCGGCAAGGATTATTGAAGAGGTTTTGGACAGACTTAACCCTGCTGTGGTGGTTAGTGGCGGGGCCAAGGGAATCGATACAATGGCCGAGACCGCAGCAATTAGACGAGGAATCAAAACGGATATTTATCGACCCGAACGACCGGGGTGGGCAACGGTAGACGGGAAAAAGGGTTACGCAGCGCGGAACATCGAGATTGCGGATAACTGTGACTATCTTGTGCGAATCGCGTGGAAGAAATCTAAAACATACGGATCTGGGTTTACCAGAGACAAGGCATCGGCGCGCGGCGTTCCGACAGAAGAGTACATGATCGATGCGTAGTTTTCGTACAGTCTTATTGTGGATCTGGGAAGTTATCGTGATTTGTCTCGCGGGAATCTCGGCGTCTTTTGTTGTTGTGGGGATTGTTGCCTGGATTGCTTTAGAAGCCTTGATGGAAAAGATGGAGCAGATTGGTAATGCCGAAACCAAAAACGGCTAAGACAAAATACAAGTTCCAACAGCCAGATCCGATGCCAAAAAATACCTACCCAGACGAAACTGATAAATACACGAAAGCGTGGTTGGCGCTCGAAAACGCGGCTATTGACGTCGCGGAAGACTTGGGTCTGAAATCATTTGGCGGTGGAAAGATCGACGTGCTGCGTGATGCCGTGAGAACGCTCCGCATCGAGCGCTGCAAAGATGAATGTCGCGAGTTGTTTCGGATTGCTAAAGAAGGTGACCGGACTCCTGCCGCCGAAGCGCTAGTGAAGAAGATTAAACAAGACGCACAACGAATTGTAAAAACTAGAGGAGCAACGAGAGAGTGTTAGAGCGAACGAGAGTACTGGGCGAAGACCTCATTAAGGCATTAGAGAGAATGGATGAAGTGCTTGCGAGCCACGACGGGCCGAAGGGGCATAAGTGGAAAGAGCAGGACTGGCGCGAACACGCGACGAGGGCCATTGCTCATTTAGCCAACGCGGTACTGAACGTAGAAGACGGAACCGAGATAGAGGCCTCTCACGGCGTCATCCGGGCATTAATGGCGTTGCAAAGAATCCTTGACGACAATACGGTGTCGAGAAGGTTGTGTGCCGACCATATTCAAGTGCATTCCTCGATGTCTTTCTCTTTCCGACCAGGCGCGCTGAAAACCAATGCAGCAACGCAAACAATAGTAAGAGATCGACAGTTATGTTTAAAGCACGATATTATAGATTGCTTAGCCTGTGAAGATTGATCTCACACCGAAGACTTGGCCTGAGCACGTTCGTGAACGGTTTTATGCGAAAGTCCAAAAGACTGCCGGGTGTTGGTGGTGGAAGGGCGCTGTATCCTCCGATGGATATGGGTCCTCTGGTACGGGAGTCCGAACGAAAAACGGCGGGACAAGGCTTGTAGGAGCACATAAGTTCTCTTACATGCTAACCTATAACGTCGATTTTATTCCTCGGAAATTCGACTGTCTGCATTCCTGCGATAATTCACTCTGCGTAAACCCTGCGCATTTGTCTGTTAACACGAGGCAAGCGAACATCCGGGATTGTTACTCAAAGGGTCGCGGTCGACCTGGAACCAGACCCGGCGAACCGCGCGCACGTCTATCGGCGAATCAGGTTCTTGAAATCCGCAGGAAATATGCCTCAAATCTCTATACCCTTGGCGAACTGCGTCGGGAATATAAAGTCACGCACAAGACGATCGCGGATATAGTTCAAGGTAAGTCGTGGAAAAACCTTGGAAATACATTGACTATTGCGTCAATCTAGTGTACAGTCCTCTGGAGCATGAATCGTGTCTTTATTGTCGGCGCGTGCCAAGAGTCGCGCACTGTTGCCAATCTCCTAATGGAAAAGAATCCGTTGGTGGATATTGAAGTGCTCGTTGAGCGAGGGCGTGGCGAGGTTGGTTCTTCGTTTCATGGCCTTCATGTGAAGGGGTATGCGGAAGTCTTGGCTGAGCTACCGGTAACGGGCAGCTTAGTCTTTGCGGACGTTGACCCGACCTCTAGGGTGGCCTCTGTGGGCCACATGCTGGCCGCGAGAGAGCAGCAACGGGCCTGGCCGGTCAAGACGGTCAGGGCGACAACGGCTGCCATTGCCGCTTCTGCAAAGATCGGGAACGGGTCTATTGTCTTCCCGGGTGCGGTAATCATGGACGGGGCCGAGATTGGGTCGTACGTGATGATCGGGCCAGGCGCGATTATTGGAGCCGAGGCAAAGGTCAGTGACTTTGCGACGCTGCAGGCTGGAAGCATCTTAGGGATGAAGTCCTACATAGGAAAAGGTGGAATATGCGGGTTGGGGGCAGTGGTGTCGAGTTCCCGGAGAGTGGGAGCGTGGTCCCAGGTATTAGACGGGTTCCATGTGCGGAAGGATCTTCCACCGGGCAAGAGCAGTTAACAAAAGATGAGGAGTTTTTTAACAGCTTAAAGTACTTTACTCAGCCGTTTTTTGTTCGTTGGATGAAAGCAGCTGCCGCCCGAGATTGTTTCGGTGGTGTCGAGTCAAAGTCGTTCTTTCAGAATCCCGGTGTTCGCGCGGTAACGAAATACCTTCGCGAAGACGACCCCGCGATGGAGCGGTACCTGTACAAGCTTGCTGCCCATGCTGAAGTTCGAGTGCTTTCCGGATTATCAATACCCGAAGAGATGGCGGCGATCGTGGTTATCCTGTCTGAGTATGCGCCGTTTCAGCTAGTCCTGTCGATGTCTGAGCAGTTTCGCAGCGTGGCATGTAGTTGGCTGGAAGAGCACTGTAAGAATATATCTAAGACCACATGAACGCCTATGTAATTGCCGCATGGCTCGGGGTTCGTCGATGTCCAGACGCTCGCGCACTAAATGACCCCGGGTTTTACCTTCGTCAACATTTAAAGGCGGCACGGTCGGTACTTGACGCTAGTGCGAAAATTATCACCGTCTTGTCAGGGTCTGTTCCGGATGGAACGCGGCTCGAAGGGCTGGGCGAAGACATCCCCCTACTTATTAAGCCGAATGCTGGAATGTCCTACGGGGCCTGGTCGTATTTTTACGACATTATGGGGCACGACGAATTCGACTATATTGCCTTTGTGGAAGATGACTACATCCCAACATGTAATCCGTTTGCCGAATTAGTCCCGATCATGCAACGCGAGAAGATAGATTATATTTGCGGGCAAGCTGGATACTGGTCTGATAACTGGCACGCGGCAATCTCAAATGGAGTTGTTTCTAACTCGGCGTGTAAGGCTGCTGCGGCGAAAACCGGACATCTTCCGTTTGGGCCGTCAGATCAAGGGTATACCGTAGATAATCAAGTGGAGTGGAGTCAGGGCTTTGTTAAGGCTGGTCAGACAATTAAGGGTTACACACCGTGGTATCAGGCCCCGTATTGGGACGGGCGTGTTACGGTGTTTGGTAGTACTGAGCATGCTGCAATCTGGGTACCGATTCAAATGACATAGTGCATTTACATTTTACTGGTGGCATCGGAGACGAGTTACAAGTCTCCACGATTTTACGCGAATGGTCGAGAAAGCATAATGCTCCCATTTGCGCGCACGTTTCGCAGGCGCAGGAGTTGTTTGAACACAACCCCTATCAGCAATGCGACCCGGCAATTGAGACGGTTCAAACCCTCTTGCCGAATAAGACTCCCGGTGTTTCGTCGGCGCAGCACCTCGCGGACCAGCTTAATCTAGGGCCGTTAGAGCACCCCACACCCTCGATCTATCTACAGCCGTCTGAAATTGAAGGTTGCTGGCGAGATCTCCTCGGAAAGTACGAGGATCAAATTCTTGTTGCCTTTAACGTTTTTGGCACGTTTCATTCAAACACCTACCCTGCTGGTCTATGGGACGTGGTGGTCGAGCAAGCTTCTGCGCGCGGTTATAAGACAGTGCAAATTGGTAATCACTCCTACCGAAACCGGAAGGGTGATCAGCCGCTCTTGAATGTTGATATCCAACTCGAAGGGCAAACGACGCTTCGAGAAGTTGCCACGGTGCTGTGGCACTGTAACGCCTACATTGGGGTTGATACTGGGCTGTTTCATATAGCTGCCGCAGTTGAGACGCCCCAGGTGGTCTTGTTTCGGGCAGATGGGTCAAGGTTGAATGGGTACCCGTCTACGATAGCAGTAGAAAACACTGAGCCATGTGACTCGCGGTGTCACGATAGATGTGAACGCCCTGAGCCTTGCATTAGTCAGATTGATCCGATGAGAATAGTAGATGCGATGGAAGAGGCGGTGAATAAATGATAACAAAGCGGTTGCCGATTATTGAACGGCATGGGTGGTGGTTGCTGGAAACAGATCGCGGTGTCTCGGAATTCTTAGCACGCAACGAACCGTATGAGCCGCACATTGCGCGTCGGTGTGCTCAGCTTGATATGGACGGAACGATTGCGTTGGATATTGGAGCAAACGTCGGTGCCCATACTGTAACCTTCGCCGAATTGGTGGGGGATACTGGCATCGTGTATGCGTTTGAGCCGCAACACATTGTCTATCTACAATTATGCGCCAATGTGGTTACGCGCGGCTTAGTGAATGTTTGGCCTGGAATGACTTGTATTGGAGAAAAAACCCAGGCGGTTAAGATTGAGACGCGAGATTTTACAGAGACAGCTCCGGTAAATATTGGAGATACGCATGTTTCTGCCGAAGGTCAGGACGTTATGATGTTCACACTTGATGATATTCTTGCTTTAGAAGATAAGCGTAGGGTTTCTGTGATAAAACTCGATATCCAAGGGTACGAACTTTTCGCGCTTCAGGGTGGCGAGCGGCGAATAATGAAAGACCGTCCGGAGATTTTCATCGAGATTGAGCCTCCACATTTAACGCGCTTCGGCTTAACGGATAACGATGTTCTTCGATGGCTTGAAGAACATAATTACGCCTGCGTCCGCGACCATGATTACGATTGGGTAGCGAGCCCTCGATAATGTATATTTCTGCCGCTGGGCCTACTCTTCGAAAACTAACTCGCGACGACCTTGAGATGTTGAAGGTCCATAAAAACAATAACCAAACTTATTATCATCAAAGTATTCTCCTAAACGACGAAGATCAAGACGCTTGGTTTGAAAAGATAAGTAAAGATCCTTCGTGCTTATATTTTTCGGTCTCGGTGCCACAGCCGAAGCAAAAGTATTGCGCATTTAAGCATTGGTCGGTCGGGTGCCTTAAGCTGACAAATATTCATCCGATCCATCGATCCGCAATGATTGGTCAAGATGTGTGGGAATGCTGCCAGGGAAACGGGTATAGTTCGAAGTTAATTGGCGCGGGTGTTGAGTACGCGCTTTCGGTATTGAACCTCCATCGCGTCGAATGTGAAGTGATCGATTATAATACCCGCTCATGGAGGTCGTATGAAGAGCGTGGATTTAAACTCGAAGGCGTGAAGCGTGATGCGGTCTATAAGGGCGGTCGGTACCACGATTCTCGCATCTATGCCTTTGTGAAACCGCCATGGTCGTATGTCTAAGACGTTAATTCTCCTCTTGTATTACCAGCGCCCGAGCATGGTTCAGAACGCGCTCGAATCGGTGGCAAGTCAAACTTCCGATCAGTGGGAGTTGGTGATTATTGACGATTCGTTACCTGATTCTTCTGCAGCGCTGCCAAGTCACGCGCTTGAGTGTCTTAAGGCGGAACAGCTCGATCGCACCCATGTTTGGCGGAATGGTATTACTTTTCAAGAGCGAAATAGGTTAGGCGGGAGCTGCGTCGGGCGCGAGATGAACGCCATGCTTCGCGATACTAAGTGCGACACGGCCGTCCTCCTGTGTGACGACGACGCGCTTGTCTCGACGTATATTGATAACGGGCAAAAGTATTTTTTGGAACACCCGGGCGAAATGTACGCATACTGTCATGTGAAGGTGTTTGATCCAACGGTGGAATTGCCGGGGCCACACCTTCCTAAGCGGCCTTACTTTACGAATCTCGAAGAGCCTATTCTTCCCTCCTGTCGCGTGGATGCTTCTCAAGTCATGTGGCGTACGAAGATCCACCACGAGAGTAATATTTGGTTTCCATGGCCGCAGACGAAAAACCTCGACATGGCGTTTTATTCGCAGCTCGGTCATTATTATGGCCCTGGCGCTTTTATGGGCTTCGATGGGCAATATAAGGGTGTCTTCTTTGATCAGCTTGGAAATAGACAATCTTGGTACACGGTGGAAGTGAAATAGTGGAAGTAGTTAATTCGACCATCCCCCTTTTTAAAGTTTCAATGAATACGGACAAAGCTCTTCCGGAACTGCAGAAGGTTTTCGAGAGCGGCTTCATCGGCGAAGGCCCGAAAGTTCAAGAGTTCGAAGCGGCCCTTGGTGTTGTTTTTGATACACCGAAAGATAACCTTCCGCTGACGGTTAACTCGTGTACTTCCGCGCTCGATATGGCGCTGTACCTGAGTGACATTCAGCCGGGAGATAAGGTGCTTTCAACTCCGCAAACCTGTCTCGCTACGTCAAATGTTATCCACAATCGCGGGGCTGAAATTGTGTGGGTCGACATCGATCCGCTCACGGGGAACATGTGTCCGAAGTCGCTTGTAAAGATCGCGAGGCTGACGCCTGACGCCAAGGCAGTAATGACGGTGGATTGGGCGGGTCGTTGCTCTGTGACTGACTCACTCATTGTGGCGGCGGGCGGTATTCCAATTATTCAGGATGCGGCCCATTCTTTCGACACGCGGTACAAGGGACGTAGCCTTATTCACGCGGGTGCGGATTTTATTTGTCATTCCTATCAAGCGATCAAACAATTAACGACTGGGGATGGCGGCTCGATCTGGTGCAAGAACCCGAGAGATAGAGAACGCGGGAGATTGTACCGCTGGTATGGCCTCGACCGAACGACAAGCACGGCAATGCGGTGCAAGCAGGAAATGAAAATGGTTGGGGTCAAGTGTCACATGAACGACATCGCGGCAACGATCGGCCTCGCCAACCTACAGACGGCGCTGGATAATGGTTTGAAGTCCCGTAGAAATGCGCTGGAGCTGTGCCGCAGCATTGTAAACGTGAAAATCGCGGTGCCGCCTTTTGATGCCGACTGCGCTTACTGGATTTTCTCGATCCATGTAAAACAGGACCGTGATACCTTTATCCCCTATTGTAAATCTTTAGGTGTAGAAGCCTCACTGGTGCATGTTCGAAACGATACCCAGAGGAAGCTGCGCGCGAGTTCTGCTGCCCTGGATCGTTCAACAGGCTACTACGAGGTCGCCGGTAAGGGTATGACGGGGATCGACAAGTTCTCCGAGACTCAAGTAGCAATACCGTGCGGCCCCTGGTTGTCGGCGCTGGACCTTAATAAGATTATCGAAGTGGTGAACGGGTTTTAATGGACGCAAAGAAGGCTAAAGAAGTCACTCACGTTTCTGACCTGAAGTACGACAAGAAGAACGCGCGTATACATTCCGCCAAAGGTATTGGAATGATCGCGGATGGTCTTCAAGAAGTTGGGTTTGGTCGCTCGGTTCTGATTGATAAAGACAATAATATTCTGGCGGGGAACGGAACCATTGAAGCCGCCGCACAAGTTGGCATCACTAAAGTTCGCGTGATTGAGACTGACGGGACCGAAGTTATTGCTGTTAAGAGAATTAACTTAACAAAGAAGCAAGCTGAGCGCCTGAAAGTTATCGATAACAGAGCAGGCGAGATGTCTTCGTGGAACACCGAGACTCTGAAAGAAATGCTCCACGAGGATGAAGACTCGCTGAAGGGGCTTTGGGCTGAAGAGGAACTCGACTTCCTTCTGCAAAAGCCTACCGATTTTACTGACGATCCGTTGTCGCCTGAGTCTGCGGCTAGTCGGGTCGAACCTTCGATTGAACGTGTAATCCTTTGGATTCCGGTCTCGAAGAATACCGAGTTTCAGCTGAAAGTTCGCGAACTTGGCGAACGTTACGGCTTGGTGGATATCACCGAAATCGTCATGGAGGCGATCACCAGAGAACATGAAGGCAAGTGAAAAAGAAGTTAAATACCAATCGATTCGCGAGGCGCTAGAGCAAATCCAGAAGGAGCAGTTAAATCCGAAGGAGTTGTCGCTAGAGGATCGCCGACTCTGCGTAGAGTTTTTACGCTACGAAGGTCGTCAGTCGATTCAGAAGATCGCGCGCATTCTGAAGGTCTCTGAGGCTGTTATTAAAGCGGACCTGAAGATTGTGAATGTGGGCATGGCGCGGGCGCTGGAGCATGGGGAAATTGCGGCTGAGTTGGTGGGGCAAATCATCGGGCAAATGAGAACGAATTACGATATGGCGCTAGAGAAGCGTGACGTTTCGGGTGCGAACCGCAGCACCGAGATGTTAAAAGAGCTGGCACAAGACTTAGGGCATGTAACTAAGGCTGGCGACACCGTTCATCACAAGGGGATCAATATCCTCTCCCTGGCGTTAGGAGCGGCAGAAAAGGATAGTCCCAATAAGTAGTCCAGAAAAAAATCGACAGTATTGGGAAATGGATATAGCATGTTAGCTTTTTTGTATCGATTCCTTTATGATGAATCCTTTTTCGAGAGAAGCTTCCGTATGGCTATCTTTCTTGCCGGAGAGTTGATTCGTAACGGAACTATCCCAACTGGTGTGTCAGGATTAGGGAATAAGATTGGTCCCATTATATCCGCTTTGGCTCTCCTGGTTGCTGCTGGAGAGCGAAACCCGAAGCCCAGCGAAGGAATAAAGTCCTAAGCAAATGCAATCCAAGAAGGAAATAACTGAAAGTGAACAGCTTCTTGCGGCGCGCTGGAAAGATTATAGGCACGATCCGGTCAAATTTGCCTTTGAAGTTGCGCAAGTTAAACGACTAGACCCGTGGCAAAAAGAGCTGCTGATGAATCTCGCACAGCACGATCTTGTTGCGGTTGCGGCCTCTACCGGAATCGGTAAAGACTTTACCGCAGCCTTGGCGATCATTTGGTTTCTTTGTTGCCATCCATACGCGAAGGTTGCGGCCACATCAGCCTCTGCTCAGCAGGTTCAAGTTTCACTTTGGATGGAGCTACAGAAGATCATCAGTGAGTCGGAGTTTTTACCTCACATTCTTGAGTGGACTCCTTCGACGGTGAAGGTTCGTGGGTACGAGGAACGTTGGCGGGCGTTTCAAAGTATCGCGGCAAAGCGAGTCTCTGGGACGACTGGGGAAAGTTCTGCCGAAGGTGGGCAGGGCCTACACGCGGATTACCTCCTTGTTGTTATTTCCGAAGCGTCTGGGGTTGATGATGCTCAGTTTGACGCAAAGCTGGCAACCTTAACCGGTGGGATACGGAATATCTGCCTTTGTATTGGGAACCCGCAACGTCGTTCTGGGAGGTTCTATGATATTTTTCATAGGGCCGAATACAAGAAACATTGGATCACCAGGAATGTTTCGCACCTTGATTCGTCTTTTGTGAGCCAAGCCGCGTCCCAGCGTCTTATTGATACACACGGCGAGGATTCGGCGCTAGTGCAGGCCAAAGTGCACGGCCAGTTTCCTATGCTAACGGAAGGAAGAACCATCTACGGCTTTAAGGAAGTCGAAGACGCGTTTACCAGGAACTGGGAAGACGATCCAAAAAACCCGATTCAGATTGGTGTTGACGTAGCCCGATATGGCGACTGCGAAACGGTCATTGTGGTTCGACGCTCAAACCTTGTGCTCGAAATTATCCCGTACAAGCGCATTGACTTGATGACCACGACCGCGAACATTGTTGACGCGGCGACGAGCTGGTGGCACCGCGAGTTTAATGATCCACGGAAGCCCGGTGAGATTTCCCCCGACGATTTCGTGTTATGTCAAGACGACACGATGATTGTGGTGGATGAGGTTGGGATCGGCGGTGGGGTTATTGATGCGCTCCGATCGCAAGGCTGGACCGTTGTCGGCGTCAATAACGGCTCAACTCCAAGGAACAAGCTTCACTACGCTTCTCGTGGCGATGAGATTTGGTTTGTGGATGGGAAGCTCGCCCTCGATCGCGTGTCGATCCCGCAGCAGGACGAAGAGCTACAACATCAGTTATGTAACCGCGAAGTGCGGTATAGTCGCGACGGAACGAAACGTCGCGTTGAAACCAAGGATGAACTATTGCGACGTGGTTTACCGTCGCCGGATCGCGCCGATGCTTTTCTCTTAGCCTTTGCCACGGTGACGAATTCACGGATGTACGATTTTTCACGCGCGATTCGCGTTACGTAAGGATATGCATGGCCCTGTTTGATGCTTTGAAAAACTCACTTCTGAACCGCTTTTCTCGGGCACAACTTCCTACCGAAGTTCGTTCCACGAATCTTGCGGAGCTGCAGCGGGATTTTCTTCTTGGCCGCGACATTCAAGATTGGGGTGGTGATCAGTCCCCCCGGTCTCCGTTCTCAAGCCACGGCTCCACGTATGCGTGTATGACGATTATCAGTCAGGCAGGCTCGGCCGTTCCTTACAAGATGTGGGAGGCGCGGCCCAACGTCGATGGACTCCCCGTCCAAGTTTTTGATGACCCATTGATGAATCTGCTTGATGATCCGTATCCAGGGATTTACGCCGACCGGTGTCAGTTCGTTGAAACGATCATTTTGTACTTAGAAGCAACCGGCAACGCGTGGATCTGGCCAGACGCTCCGACTTCGAAGGGACTTCCCCGCTCTCTCCTTGCACTTGGTTCCCAACATGTGGCTCCCGTGCTTGACATGAGTAACGGTAAGTTCATTCGATGGCAGATTAAGATTGGGAAGAACGTTATTCCTGTCGCCGGGAATGACCTCATTCATATGAAGTATACCGATCCGGAATCACAGAATCAGATTCTCGGGATTGGCCCTCTTCAAGCCGCGATGAAGGCGATTCGCACCGATATGGCTCGGCAGCGGTTCGATGAGAAGTTCTTTCAGAACGGCTCCAGCCCTTCGTTAAAGTTGACGTACTCGCCACCGGAGACACGTCCCGATGATGTGTTTCTGACCGAAGAGCAGATTCGCCAGATTCGTCAAGGCATCGACGATCAATGGGGCGGGCCGAGAAACATTCATAAGGTCGCCATTGTGCACGGCGGAATGAAGCTCGAAGAACTTGGGATCTCGCAGCGAGAAATGGATTTCATCGAAGGTCGGAAGTGGGCACGGCAGGAGATTGCCTCGATCTTCCGCATTCCGGTGCCGCTCTTAAACGACTTTCAATACGCTGGCCTTGGACGCGAAGGCGTCGATGTTGCTCAGCGGATGTTGTATGAGAATAATATTGTTCCAAAGCTGAATCGCCTTTCGTCGGTGTTGCAGAAGTCTTTGGTCGCGAAGTACTCGCCCGGGCATGTTGCGGGATTTGATATCGACGAGATTCCTGCGATGCGCGAAGACATGGGCGAGAAGGCTACGATCGCGAAGCAGTTTTTCGAGATGGGTTGGCCGATCAATCAAATTAACAAAGTCCTTGACCTCGGGTTTGAAGCGGTGGAATGGGGCGATGATTGGTTGATTGCGAATAATCTCGTTCCAGCTCGGTTGGTCGCGGGGGAGAACGCCAGCCTGGCGATGGCTATTGGTCTTGGTGACCCGCTGGGCACCGTTGATCAATTGCATCTTGAAGATCAGTCGGAAGGTGCGACGGACGAAGATTTAATCGACGAGCCTGAAGAAGAAGCCGTTGAGGCGAAAAAGCCCAAGCCTAAAGCAGGGGCGAAGTCTATGAAGCGGTCAGTAAGATCCGCGCGTCTGTCTGAGCAATTTGAGGGTATGGTCATTCCGTTAGAGCACGAGTTCTCGCGGAAGATGCACCGCTTCTTTTACGACCTTCGGAAAGAAATGCTCGGGAAGATTCGGACCAGCGTCAAAGAAGCCAAGCGCACCTCTAAGCGGGCCTTTGTTGATGACCTAATTGACGGGATTATGTTTGACGTCTTTAAGGCGCAACGCACCATCGAGAAATTTGCGGCGCTTCAGTACGCGAAGGCGATTAAGGTTGGGGTAGCCTCTGCCGCTGCCACGATGGGGGAAGACCCCATTGGGCTCGGTTCGCATGAAGTGAAATCGCTGCTGGATTCTCGCGTGATTCAGATTCGAAATGTGCCCGTTACGCTTGAAAAGAAAGTTCGGGAACTACTGAGAACTTCATTAGCAGATACCACCTTTGAGGGGCTGTCGGTCACACAGCAAGCTGCGGCTCTTCAAGAAGCGACGCAGGAAGTGATGACGCTTTCTGCGTCCCGCGCGAATCGCATTGCTAGAACCGAAATGATCTCGGTGGTGAATGAAGCGCGGTCGTTGGAGTACGCGGAGCAAGGTGTTGAAAAACACGCTTGGCTCTCATCACAAGATGAATTTGTCAGACCCTCGCATGATATTGACGGTGAAATAGCAGTAGTTGGAGATCCTTTTTCGAATGGACTTCGGTGGCCTGGTGATCCGCTAGCTGGGGCAGAAGAGGTAGTCCATTGTCGCTGCTGTTCGGTGCCCGTAGTGGATGGGCAAGAAGAGTAAGCAAGAACTACACGAGCGTCGGTATGAATTTCGGCTCTGGCTGATTGAACAGTCTGGAGGGGGATGTTCCCGGTGCGGAATAGAAGATTGGCGGGTGTTGGAACTCCACCACGTCAAGCACGATGGCGCCGCAGATAGGCGTCGCGGTTTTCGGGCATCTGCGACCACGTTACGGCAGGCCCAACGAATCTTAGAGCGCATTCTTTTAGGCGAGTTGACGTTCAATTGTAGCAACTGCCACGCCGTAACGACGCGCGAAGAACAATATGCAAGGAGCATTTATGGATATGAAGAATCTGAAATTTCGGAATGAGACACCCGAGTCTGATCAGAAGATCGCTTTGCGGTTTGCGGAAGATCTCGCGACAGACAAGAAGCCTGTTGCTACTAACTATAGCGCATTTGGCATGCGAAAAGTTGATGAGACCTCGACTGGTCCAGTAGTGGAAGCCATCGCCGTGAGCGAAGGTATTAAGCGCGATGGGTCTACAATTCAAGTCAAGGGTATTGACCTTCGCAACTTAAAAGACAACCCGGTGCTTATGTTCGGGCATAATTATTCGCAACCGCCAATCGGTCGCATTGTTGATTTCCGAAAGAGCAATGTTGAGGGCTTAGGTAAGGTACTTAAGATTCGTTTTACGCCCCTCAAGTCACAAATGGATACGGAGCATAAGCGTTTTGCCGATTCCATTTTTGAGATGCTGGTGAATCAGGACCTCCGCTCTGTTTCCTTTGGGTGGCGGACGCTTGAGGCAGAGCCCATTCGCGATGCTGATGGGTATTACACTGGGTATAACTTTATTCGAACGGATGCGATGGAGGTCTCTGTGGTGCCCGTTCCCGCTGATCCACAGGCATTGATCACGAGTATTCGCGAACGTGGCCTTGATGCACAGCGGTTCGTTGTGAAACCAAACGAACGCGGCATCTACGAAGTGCGTGAAGTTATCCCCGACGAATTCCAAGCGGGCGTATGGCTCGACGGGGAAGATGAAATTGATTCAGTTCCCGCCGAAGAAGCTCGTCGAGGGGCAGGGAAGCCGGAAGACAAGAAGGACGAAACAGTCATGGATCTCGAAGCCTTTATGAGAAAACTGGAAGAAAAATTCGGGGCGCAGTTGACCGAAAAGCTTGGTGCCATTGAAAAGCGCATGGATGAAATGCCGGTACTCGGTGAAAACCGTAAAGGTGCGGTTCTGAATTCGGCGAATCGAAAGGCACTCACGGACGCGATGCAGCTGATTGCTGCGGTGCTCCGGAATGCTGGCCCAGGTGAAGCAGATGGCGACGCGGATACTGGCAAGTCGGCCGCGAAGCCTGAGGAAACCCGGAAGCCTGATGCGACGCCCGATCCGGTTGTCGACGTAAAGTTTGAAGATGTCGCGGATATTCATGCCGCGTTGAAAGCTCGTCGAGCTGACAATGCCGAGAAGAGTACCGCCGCAGATATTTTAGGCGCGCTGGCCTTGAGGGCTAAGGCGCGCTCAAAGAACTAAAGGCATTTAGTTCTTGTTTGGTTGAAGGAAGTACGACGGATTTACCTGTAGATAAATTAGTAAGGATACAACATGGCAGATATTCATGCAAAAGATAACAATCCTCTCCACGAGCTTCGCGATGCGGTGCTTAAGGGTGCGGATGAAGTGAATTCTGCGCTTGAAAAGTTCGAGACGCGAGGCAGTGAACTCACTGCTGAGCAGAAAGAACTCCGTGCTTCACTTGAGCAGACTAAAGCCCTGCTTGAGAATGCGGACAAGCGTATGGACGAAATGGACAAGCTCCTTCCTCGCGGCAACAAGCATTACCTCCCCGCTAACGGTGAAGATGCTCGTGCCCGCGCTCGTGAGGGCGTAGGTCAGATGGTTGTTGACCTGGCTCGCAAGTCGCGTGGTCTCGATGAGAAGTATGATTTTTGGAAGAATGCGCGTACCCAGAAAGAGGGTGACGTTTTTACTGGCGGCACTCCCGATGCTGGCGGTGGTTATCTTGTTCCACCGGAGCAGGCCAATGAAATTATCCGGCTGGTGAGCAACTTTGGTCTTGCTCGTAAGCTGTGCCGGATTATGCCGATGACGCGTGAAGTGATGCGCCTCCCGGTGGCGACCTACGGGCCGACCACGATGGTGGGTAGCAACATCACTGCTTCTGGTGCAAATAAGGCGGTGACTACGGAGTCGAGTGGTGTTGTCCAGTCGACTCAGGCATTCACGCGTCCAGAGCTTGTGGCAACTCGCCTCATGGCGCTGGATACCATCAGCATTGAAGTGGATGAGGATTCGACTCCGGATCTGATGAACTTCCTTGTTGACGTGTTCGCTGAAGCAGTTGCTCTTGCGGAAGATTATCAGGTGCTCCGTGCCGATCATACCCCGTTTACCGGTGTGATGATCGAGACTGGTGCGGCTGGTGTTTACACTCTCCCGTCAGGCTCTGTGTCCTTCAAGAACATCAAGTGGACGGATCTCACGCAGATCTACAACACGGTGGACGAGAAGGTTCAAGAGAATGGCGCGTGGGTGATGTCGAACTATGTCTGGAATCAAATCCAGGTCGCCATGGTCGACAGTAACGGCCGTCCGTTCAATCTCGCGGACAATCAGTCGGCCGTGACCGATGGGTCGCCTCGGCGTCTCCTGGGTCGTCCGGTCTACACTTCAACCGTAATGCCGAAAGCTTCAAGCGACAGTACGGGTAACAAGTTCCTGATCTATGGTGATTTCCAGTACGCCATTTTCGGGGATCGGAAGCGGATGTCTATCGATGTCTCGCCTCACGCCGGTTTCACGACTGGTGATTTGGTGATGCGGGTTATCGAAAGATTTGCATTTGCAGCTGTAAACGCTGCTACTGCGAGCGCAGCTGGTGCTTTTGCAGTGGCAAAAACGTACTAAGAAAGTAAGTAAGGACGCGGGAGGGCTTCGGCTCTCCCACGTTTTAATGAAAATGCGATTATGTAAAGTCCAAGCAATGCTTCCATGCGCAACAGCCGATGGCGTGTGGCACCCAAAAGGTTCCGTGTTCGTGCTGTCTTTAGCTGAAGAGCTGCGACTGCGACAATTAGTACATCGGCTAGAGATTTTTGAAGATCCCGGCCCTCCTATGCCAGAGCCTCCCAAATCAGGGACGGCGGCAGTAGATGAGCCTCCACAGCATAGAATGATGCTGCGTAAAGATACGCGGCGAGCTGAATAATCTAGGTACAGACTAAACGAGTTATCAGTTGACAGTTAGTGTTTCTTGGTTTCCAAAGACTGGACAATACATCCCGGGTGGAAACTATTACGGATATCATAATGCGATCTTTAAGACTCGCAACGCATGCGCAAAGCTGGGCCTTGAATTCTCTGCTCGGAGTCCTGTATATATTCAATATTGTGCGCCACATGCGTTCGAGTACTTTAAGGGTAAATTTAACATTTTAATCTCAATGTATGAAACTCCAGACGCTACGCAGGACGTGATTGACCGCGTAAGCCAGGCGGATCTCATTATTGTTCCTTCTAAGTTCTGTCAAAAATACTTTAAGAAATGGTCTGGAAAACCGGTAGAGGTTGTCCCACTGGGAACCGACCATGTTCCATTTTATCAACGAAGTATTTCAAAAGACGAAAAAGAGCCCTTTCGATTCATGTGGTGCGGCGCGTTCAACGCGAGGAAGGGGTGGTGGAATGTTGGCGTGGTGTGGGAGCATTTTTTCCAAAACATTCCATTCGTGGAGTTATACATTAAAACAACGTCGCATCATAAGGAACTACAAAAACTGTTTCGTCGAGGCAACACCATCACGGATGGGCGCAATGTCAGTCGCGAAGAAATGGAGCAGCTATATCATCAAACGCACTGTTTTATTATGCCGACCATGGGCGAAGGATGGGGATTGACCCCGGCCGAAGCAATGAGTTCAGGGTGTCCCACGATTACCACTGAATACAGCGGCATGTTGGAATACGCGAATCGACGTAACTGTTATTTTATCCCGCATACACTTAAGCGGATTGAGGCCTCAATGGGTGGACCTTCCGTAACCCATTCCGATGGAAAATATGAATTTGCGATTGTTGATTTGCCGGGGCTGGCGAAAACAATGGCGTCAGTGATGCATGATTATGACAATGCATTAGTAACAGGGAAGCGCGCTTCGAAAGATATGCAAGCATTTACGTGGGAGCGTTCGGCACAAGGCATTATTGATATAGTTAGGAACCTCTAAGATATGGCGACACAGGGCGTACCCAAAGGCAGTGCCACCGCAGGAACAATTCATAAGGTTGCGTGCTACGAGCAAACCGAAGCTGCCGAAACGCGCCAGGTCCAACGTATCGCCATTAATGATGCCTCGTTTAATGATCTCACTTCAGGGATCACACAAACCGCCCCCACAAACACCTCAGTTGGCACGTCTGCGGTGGTCGCTGTAACTACCGGCGCGAAGGTGGGATGGTTAATTCATAACATTTCTGACGTCGACATGTATATAGGCTTTCATTCTACCGTCACTACATCAATTGGCATTCGCATCTTCCCCGGGGGAAGTTATGAAATGCGAGGGTTAGGAATATTCCTCGGTAATGTCTATTGTATTTGCGGTTCAGCGAGTAAGGCGGTTCGAGTTCAAACATGGTAAAGAAACAACTGTTCCTCATCCTATTGTGCTTTTTTCTTCTAGTGACGTCCGTCTCCGCTCAACCGACACTTCCGCCGCATCAAACTCAATATAATGGTGGATCTGCAACCGTTGATTTCTTCTCAAACATTCTTTCCCCCTTAACTGGAACCTGCACCGGAAATACCTGTACGGTTGATTTGGCTTCTAGCGGAGTGAGTGGGTCGAGCTGTACCCTCTGTAATCTTTCGTATACACCGGAGGGGTTGATTACAAGTGCGACGCCCGGATCGATTTCCCCTGCTTTTAACCTTCATATTGATGTGAATGGTGTTAATAGCACCACATGCGGTGCGGCCATTTCTCCATGTCGTGATACCACCGGAACTAACGGAGCTTTTCAACGCATCATTACCAATAATGACTTAGGCTCCGCTACCTGTAGTGCTGATACTGATGTCGGGTGCATGCGATGTACAGGCACATCGGCGTCAAGTTCTGCTGCCCCTGCTGGAGATAAGTGTAACGCTAATCCCCCATGGGAGAGTGACTGTGGTGCTGGCGGTGCTGCTGGTTCGATGTGTTCTGATTGGACCTGTGGCGGCGATTCGGCCAAAGGCTGTGCGTTTTTCTGTACGACAGCCACTACGGTTCCATGTCTTTATAGCAGCGATTGCCCTAATCGCGATACATGTAACAGTGCCCCGAACACGTGCACTGGGACAAATAAGTGTTGGGCGGGGGCGAATAACGGGGCAGCATGTTCGGTTGCGTCACAGTGCCCTGGCGGAACATGCTCGCCTACGTGTAGCGGTGGTCCTCGAAATGGTCTCGGGTGTGCAGGCACCCCGATCTTTGATTTCCAGTGCAGCACAAATACGTGTGGTGGCACCGATTATTGTCAATCCCCGTCGCTCGCACCCAACTCCGCATGTAGTGGGGGTATCTGTGCTACCGGACCTAAGACATACGTCTTAAATTACGGCGCTGGTAATTTTAATGATGTTTTTGATAGGAGTACACAGTTAAAGACTATTCCTATTGGTAGAAATGCAGGTATTACGTTTAAGGGTACCGCTCGGGGTGCGACCACACTCTATGGTACCGTGACGAGTGGAATTCATTATAACACCACAGATACAATCGGAACCACCTTCTCCGATATGCGCTTGAATTGCCTCGGTTCCGCAAGTTGTCTTGGCTCCACTGGCAATGGTGCTATTAATCTCCAAAATACTACGATTCGTTACGGAAGTGCTGCAAACCCTGGCGTATCCTACACTGGCCAAGGCAATCGCTATAACACCTGGGAAAATAGCTGGATTTATGGCCCAAGCGCTTCATATGGAACCGCCCTTGTGTTTGAAAACTATGGCCCATTCGGCTGTACTAACGATGCTACAAAGCAATGTGGGGACAACGGGACAGGCGCTGACGGTGATCCGCAATGCGGCGGTGGCGGCAAATGCACTCCTCGAACTTGCTCTGATAACCACAGCGACTTTTGCCACACCGATGCCGATTGCGCTACGGGAAAATGTCGTCCGACTCCCGCCTCGGCCCTTCTTGAATACCAAGGCTCTGATGAGCTATATCTCGATAAGATGCTGATTCAGCCAGGCTGTGTCGGTAGTGTCCCGGCTGTAAAGTACATCGGTAAAGGTACGGGGTCTTCATACTTCAACAACCGCATCTTGAACTCATTCATGTATCTAAGTGATAGCTGTGCAGTAACGACTGCGGGACTTCAACTATCACGTGAAGGGAGCTGTGGCGGCTCTAACTGTCCATCCACAAGTCCCGAAGTGATGGTTCAAAATCTACAGATCGACGGGGATATTTACCCATTCGACATTATGGTAGACGTAGACACCAGCACAAAGCTTATTGTGAAAGACATGGCATATGACGCTTGTCGTAGAAGCGTTGACGGCATTATTAGCTATGTTGATACCACAAACAACCGCTGGGCTGGTGGTGAGAATGATCTCGGTGAATTGAATTGCTCTGAACCAGATAATCCACAAAATGGTGAGACATGGACAAATAGTGGCTTTAACTACATCCGTCGCGCAGGAGTTACGTATCAAGCTCTTGACGCGATTCTCACATCCCCAGCAACTGGTGACACCTATTACCGTAATTCTTCTGGTCAGATCGTAAATAGGGGTATTGGTTCGTCTGGTACAGTGTATACTGTAAGTGGTGGTGTACCAGACTGGGTAACGCACAACTCCACGGGCGATCCGCACGCGCAATACCAACTGAAACTTGGCGATACGGGCCCGCGGACCTTAGTGCTCAGCACGAACAGTACGGGCGCGCTCACGCTCGCGGGAAGCACCAACAGCGGCACGATCTATGGGGGGAGCGCGTCATCCCAGAACCTCATCCTGAAGTCGACCAGCGCGAACGACACGACGGGCAAGATCCAATTTGGCACGCTCGGCGAGTTCGACGTGCTGAACAATCGGTGGGAGCTCGGCTCGCAAAGCTGTTCGGTGAGCGGCACCGAACTGTGCGTGGTTGGGGATGGGGACGTTAGCGGTGGGCTAACCGTGCAAACACCCGGCAACACCGATACGAATGCCGTCGTCACGCGCACCGCAACGCAGACGCTCACCAATAAGTCGATCGGTGCCACGCAGCTCACCGGCACCGTCGACAACGCCCGTCTCGATTCGACCGCTCCGGCCTTCCTGCGTGATGGCGGGACTACGAGTCTGACTTGCGGGGCCAGCAATCAAGGTAAGGGCCAAGTTCTCGATAGCGGAATAGTTGAATACTGCGATGGGGCTAGCACTTCGGTGGCGCGAAGGCTGCCAATCATTCTCCTCACGACCAGTACGTCCGCCACGGTCTCTAATACAACGACCGAGGGTACTCTGCTCGGCACGATCCAGGGAACGACCACCATTCCGACGGCATGGCTCAACCGCGTCGGCGCGACCATTCGCATAACGGTTGGTGGTTTTCACACGACGCACACAACCGGAACGAACAACATAACGCTGAAGGTGAAGCTCGGCTCGACGGTCATTCTCAGTCGCGGGCCTGGGACGCTGACAAATAGCGCACCGGCTGGGGCCTATTTCGGGGCGGAAGTAAACACCACGGTACGCTCCACCGGGGCCAGCGGCACCATGTACGGGTCTGGGTTTCTGAAGTTTGATCCCGGCGTCTTTCAGCTCGGTCCCTACGAGTGGGCCATGAACACAACGGCCCAACCGGTCACCGTCGATCTCACTGCGGACAGGGTTCTCGATGTCACGGCAACGTGGAGTGCCGCCGAAACGCTAAATAGCGTGACAGGGGCAATCGCGACGGTCGAACTTCTAAACTAATGTCACTCCTGCTTTTACTTGATGAAAATGATATGTCGCAGTCATTTGAATCTCCATTTGAAATCCTTGTTTCGCGACAAACTTCAACAGTGGTTAGTTATGAAATTCTAAAAGGGCTCCAATTAGGGCTCGTTGACTGCTTTGAATCGCTACAGCAGTTAACTGGGTCGACAGTAATAAGTTGGGAAAACCTTGTTTCTCGGGCAAATTCTGTTATAGTTTCATATGAGCAGCTGGTGACGCAGCTGGCCTCTGCTCAACTTGACTTCGAGTCGCTTTTTAGGGTGACGGTAGGAAAAGAGCTACAATACGAGGGTAAGGTTTCGATTGATCGTACCGCTGCCACTTCGTTTGAGGCGATGTTGTTGCAAAGTGGCTCTACGGTTCTGGCTTGGGAAGCATTGGTTTCTCGGGCTTCCGCCACGGTCGCGGGATTTGAGCAGCTCCAGACCCTAAGTCCCGGCACGGCGGTTGGGTTCGAAGCAAGCAGCAGCATCACGGGACAGACCATTACTTCCCCGTTCGAAGTACTCCTGCGGCAGTCTAATACGACGGTACTTTCGTGGGAAGAAATCATTACCCATATTGTCGCTTTTAATTCTTCAGTCGAAATACTCAAAGGTCTCGCTCCGGGTATCCCAGTTGAATTTGAAGCAAAGATCACCGCGATTCAGGGCCTTGTTGCCGCGTACGAGATCTTAGTCCTTCGTGCAAACGAAACTGTTACTAGTGTCGAAATCGGGAAAGGGCTTGCGGCTTCTTCTCCCGTTCAATTCGAAGATCTTTATACGGTGGCGCGAAATGGTCCCGTATGTATTGAGGCGGTAGCGAAGATCCTTCAGTCGAATACGGTTGCTTTTGAACAGCTGATTCGTCTTGAGCAGTCCGTTGTGACAGCCTGGGAAGAGCTAGTGCGTGCGACGTCGCCCACTGCGATTCCCTTCGAGGCAATTTCCTCCTCGCTGTCGGTTGACTTTATTGTCTCATTCGAATCTTTGAAACAGCTCCTGCAGGGGGCGGCAGTAGGGTTCGAAGACTTAGCGCAACGAGCGAGCACCACGACGATTCCGTTTGAGCTATTGCGTTCAAATATTACGACGTATCAGAATTGCTACGAAGCCAATAAACAGATTCTTTTAACGATGCAAGTTAACTGCGAGGCGCTTCTTAAGCTTCTCCAGAGTTCAGTAGTAAATTGGGAGGCGCTCGGGCTTCCTTCGACTGTCGAGTTTATCCGGTTCACCAATGAACTGTTGAAGACCGCAGTTATGGCAATGGAATCACTCGCGATTGGCGTTGCCCTCAGTGGCGTGCTTTCTGCGAGCGAAACAGTCAATGAAACCCTTCGTCAGGCAGGGGCGGACACCTCGTCGGTAGACGTAGCAACAATCACTGACGAGACCCTTTTAGATTAGGAGTAAGCTATGAGTATTGCAGCCACAGATCTTGTTTTATACCGATCCGTCAACATGCCTACGGCCGACACTGGAACTTCCGGTGGCGCGATGGAAACGACCGCGAAGGGTCGCGTAACATTTCAAGATACCACGAACTCTCCCGGTGGAACGGGGGTTGGTATCGAGTGTAAATCAACTTCCGCTTCGGATACTGGGAATATCACGGTAACCTCTCGTAATACCGCAGGCTCCATCGTTACCGAAACAAAAGCCCTTACCGGAACCACTTTCATCGACCTAACTACGTTCACAAATACTGAACGTATTCTTCGCGTTGTGATGGCAGCCAACGCGGTCGGAACTGTAACGGTTAGGGTAAAGAACGGCTCAGGGACGGGGGCGGTTGTTACGCAAGTGGAAGCGGGCGAACGGGGATCATATCTCCTGTTTTATGATTCAGCAACTCCAGCTTCTTCGACGTTAGATCGTTACGAAAAGATTTACGCGAAAAACAATCATGCTACGCTGAATCTCACTAACGCCACGATTGCTATGACCGCCGATCCTCAGACCGTTATGGAGTGGGCTTTCTCCGCGAGCGCGGGTGACTCTGTGGCCGCACGAACAACGGCGCCTTCTGGGGTGACGTGGGTTACGAGCACGGCGGCAACGGCAGTTCCAGCTTTATCGGGTGAAATTGCTTCGGCTGGGGTTATTGCCGCGACTGAAGCTATTGGAATCTGGATTAAAGAAACACTCTCTAGCGCTGGGTCAGCCCTAAAGAGTACGTTTACAATGCAAATTATCGGAACATCAACATAATCCAGGTACGGATATAATTTTATCATGACGAATGAAGAACAATACGCACACAATAAGGAACACTTAAAGGTGTTTTGCCGAGGGCCTCTTAAAATCCAAGGAGACCGCCTTTTAGCCATCAACGCGAAGCGCATTCGCTGTCTTGAGGAGAGAGACGAAGAGGGGTTGGCAGACCTCGTGCTCCAGCTTTCAGATCTCCTTAAAATGAACGTGCAACCAGAGACCGCCGAACCGACAATGAGCGACTGGAATGTGGCGCTTGTGAAGCTTATGGACGCGCGGGTGTCCTGCGGGGCAGAGATTTCCGAAATGGTAGCAGCCCCGCCGTATGACGGGGAATTTCGCACGTTCCTATGTCCTTCCTGCGGCACTGAGCATGGTTATCGTTCGGCTGTTTCAGGTGAGGAAATAGTAAAACGGCAGGGTGTTTTTCAGGACAGCTTAGCAAAACTGGTGGAATAATGATCCAAACGTTTCGGATTCAACAGAAGACTTCTGGAATCTATACCGCCACGCTCAAGGACGAGACTGGAACGGTTATTCCTCTCGCTGGGCTTAGTGTTCTTCTTTTAACCCTCTACAATGCGGACGTTCCTGAGCCGCTTGTGGTGGCAGACAACATTATTAATTCACGGAATCTTCAGAACGTTCTGAACCAGAATAACGTAACGTTTCATGCCACCTCGGGACTACTCACTTGGACGCTTCAGCCCGCCGATACTACGATCGTCGATGAGACGCGGAAAACAGAATTACACGTTGCCCGGTTTGATTTTACCTATGGAACTCCTACGAAGCTCGGTGCTCATGAGATTAAATTCCGAGTTGAGAACCTGAGAAAGGTGACGAGTTAATGGCTGAATTTTGCACGCTCGATGAACTAAAGCTACATCCCGCGTATCAGCGTCTTCGTGCAGCCACGGTGACCGACCCCAACGACGAAGAGTTTCTTCAGATGACGATCAAGGCGGTGTCGGCGCGGTTTGAACGGGCCACGTCTCGGAAGCTCGCGAAAGATACTTATACTGAATACTTTTCGCCCACCGGAGATCAGGCTCTTCTCCAGCTTCACGCGCTTCCGATTGCCAGTATCACTTCCGTGAAAGAGTCGATCAGTAGCGACTGGAGCAGTGCGACGGTTTGGGAGTCAACGTCCTATGGGGTGGATTCAGAAGCGGGGCTCTTGAAGTTACGATCGTCATGCTTTCTTGAGGGCTTTAATACGGTTCAAGTTGTGTACGTTGGCGGGTATGATCCAATTCCGGACGAGATTCGGTACGCGTGCATTCTTCAATCCGCGCATGAGGCTCAATTAGCAACTAAGACTATTTCCAGTTCGCAAACCGTGGGACAGACAGATACCACGTATCGCGTTATTGAGTTCCTTCCGATTGTCAACTCGATTCTCTCCACCTATGCGATTATGAGATTGTAATGGCGCAAGTTACTGTTGAGATTGATCCACGGGCGCTAAGGGGTTTTCTTCGGAATCTTCAAGACGGCCCCGGGCAGTTTGTTCGAATCACTGTTGAGGTGATGCGAAAGGCTATGAAGCTCGGCGAAGTCATGGTGAAGGAAAACCTCACACGGAGGATTCTCTTTCCAAGGACGGGAAGACTCCGCGCCTCGATTAAAGGCGAAGTTGTTATTGGCACGGAAACCAGTGACGGCGGCGGTGGTGTTACTGGGCGGTTAGGAATCTTAAAACCGAAGGACGGGAAGGTTCTTGTTTACGGAGGCGCGCAGGAACGCGGCGCCGAAGCTGTTCCGACAGCGGCGAAAGTAATGACGATTCCGTTGAAAGCCGCTCTTACCGCTTCTGGGGTTCCAAGATTTACAGCCCTTCAATCTAAGCAGATTTTCGATCGAACGTTTTGGTGGAACGATATTCTTTACGGTGTCAAATCCGGGGGCGGCAAGAAACGGAAACGCAACCGATTAGGCGAGGCAAAGGGAACGCGCCGCGACCAGATTATTCCCCTGTTTATGGCGGCAACGCGAGTAAAGATCGGGGGCGGGCCTGGTGTGGGAAGACGGTATATTAGGGAAGCGGTGGATCGCCTGCGTCCCGATATCAATAAGGCGCTCCAAATCCAGGTTACGCGGCTCTTTACGTTACGGAAACAGCACGGGAATTAAGCATGGCAGAAGCAGTTAGAACCCTCATTGTTAACGGAATCGCGGATCAATTGCGGACCATTACCGAAGCGAATGGGTATACCTTTACCGTCAATTTCGTCGATACGGTTATGCCAAACGAGACGAACCTGGACGCGCTTGATATCCAGCCATGTATCTTCATCTGGGGTGGTGTCGAAGAGAAATCGATGACGGAATGGGATGGCGCCGTTCAAAACGAGCTAGATATACACATTGTAGTTTCAGGCAAAACCTGCTATGCTGCCACAGCGAAAGGTACTGAAATGCTTGCAGATATTGAGCAATGCTTACTTTCCGGTACCCCGTGGGATTTTGGCGGCGCGTTAGTTGATCTAGTGCCTGTAAATACCACCGTAGCCCAGTCTGATGTCAATGAATTTCAGCCGGGTGGCTACACGCAATACTTAGCGCGATATTCGACGTTCATCGGGAATCCGAGATCGCCGTATAATCGTGCGTAATACGCCCTCGCCATTTGCGGAAAGCTCCTGATTGGGGCTTACCTTTGTGGTGAAACTCCACTTGAGGGCTCTCTTCTTTCTAGGGACACCATAAGCGAGTGGAAGTTGATTGACCAAGTGGCTTTTAATGAGAGACTAAACCGAATAATCGAAGGCATTACCGTCATAACGCTTTCCTATCAGCGGCCTGATTACTTCTTGCGGATGGTCGAGTCTTTACCGGATCATCCCGCAATCGTTGAAAAAATCGTCATCCAGAATGGGACCGACCAAGAAACCGTCGATATTGCGATGGAGCACGGGTGGACCATTATCACCCCAGGGAGAAACACTTCCTTTAGCGAGGGGAATAACATTGCCGCTCGTGGAGCCATTGGTTCACATTTACTACTCGTGAACAATGACGTTATTTTTACACCGGATTGTATCGAAGCGTTATGGAAGCATAGAACGATTCCGCTTCTTGGGTGTAAAATTACGACCATGGACGGACGATTAAATCACGGTGGCTGTGGATTTAGGCACAACGATTTCATGCCCATCCACATTAACACCGGGTCGCTCGACCCTGATTCAGCGGTGACGAAGTATTGCCCTTGGGTAACGTTCGCGGCGGTTTTGGCGCGGAAAGATATCTGGGACATGCTCGGCGGCTTAGACGAGGAGTATTACTACTCGTTTGAAGATTGTGATTACTGTTGTCGACTTGTTGAGAAGTTTGGCCAGTATCCTTTGTTTGTTTCGGAAGCGAAGATTCTGCACAACTTCCAGGGCACCAGGGACGCGAATAGTTTAGACCCGAAGAACGCGGCTATTTTCTACAAGAAGTGGGTTCAAACCAAGCGGCTTCAGGATGCGCTAGGGGTGTTGTTTTAGTTCCGTGAATGTTCATTGGGTAAACAAAAACACGTCAGGAAGCACCTGGGACCTTGGTTGGTGTGAAACCAATAAGCATCTCATAGAAGAAACTTCCAAGTTCGGAATAGTTCATGACGCAAAGAGCGAGATTGCTTTTCACGTCTCCTCACCTCGGCTTTTTCGCCCGATTCGGGGCAAGAAAAACGCTGTATTTTGTATGTGGGAATCGAAAGATTTCCCGGAAGAACATCGGCCTTATTTACACAATGCCGATCTACTAATAACCTCTTCAAACTTCTGTAAAGAGATTTTTAGTGAGGTAGTTGATTGTCCAGTCGTTGTCGTGCCGTTAGGTGTCGATAACTCGATATGGACCAGTAGGCGCCGCGTGTGGCAGCCTGGAGAATCTTTCCAGTGGCTCATTGCGGGGGCTCCTTCGGCGAGAAAGGGCCTCGACACGATTCAGGATGTGTGGAACCGCGAGTTCTACGGCCGAGAAGACTGTCACCTGTATTGTAAGCTTACCACGGCAAAGTTCGAACAACCGGTACAGCGCGCAATCTACGATGGGTTTGAAGAGCATTCTCCAGGGGTCGTCTATAAAGACAACGTTGTCTTAGACTTCCGTAAGCTCCCGATTAAGGATTTGGTAGAAACCTTCCATCGGTCTCACGGTTTTGTGTTTCCCACTGCCGCAGAAGGATTTGGTCTGCAGCTTCTGGAAGCAATGGCAACCTCACTCCCTTGTATTGTCACGAAATACTCAGGGGTTCTTGATTTCACGACAGAAGAAACCGTGAAGTATGTTTCGTGGGCGCCTTACGAGAATACCTATTCTTCGGTTGATGGAGACAAGGCGGTTCTTAATAGCGCAATGGCTTCAGTGGATGACGTTGCAGCATCAATGCACGCCATCATGGCTGACTATCGGTCAGCACTAAAAATGGGGAAGCGCGCTGCCCGGTTAGCGCAAACCTTTACGTGGGAAAAGACCGGACAGCAAGTCGCTCGTATTTTAGAGCAGTTTCAACAAACAGTGCCGAGATACGGCAGTTAGTCAAGGAGAAAAATTATGGCCAGTTACTTAAGCAGAATCGTTGCGGTCTCGTGCGCCGTTAATACGACCGGGACGTACGGCGGCGGGACGAGTCCTGCCATGTCAAGCTGCATTCACCAGTTTCGGAACACAACTCCGATTCAGATGGATACCGACTTGGTTAATCTTCAGGAGCTTCGTCAGTCAATGTCGAAGTCTAGCGACGCGGTGGGGCGGCAGCTGTATCGTCTTACACCGGGTCTTGTTGCGATTGGTATCGGGAACGCGACCTCGGCAATCCCGGGCACCGTGGAATCACCCAAGTTCCGGCTCGGTCGTATTCTCCGCATGTGCGGGATGAGCGAGTCGGCTTCTAGCGGCAGCTCTTCGCTCACCTACACCTTCCGCTCTTCAGGGTTCGAAGATGGCTTGATCGAAGTGCAACGTGCCGATGTCGGCTCAACCGCGCTTCTATATAAGCTAAAGGGTGTCTATGGCACCTTTACGATGGCCGGGTCAGCGGGTCAAGTTATCACGATTGATCCTACCCTGACGGGCGTTATCTCTGCTCAGCCTGCCGTGGGCACCGCACAGACTATCACCTCTTCGCATTTCCAAACGGCTGGGAACACTTCTCAGACGATGAAGCAGGAAGGTTTGTCAATTACCACCTCGTCAGGCGCCACCACTTCCCCGACTCCTTCTGCTCCGAACGCGGCGATTAAGTTCAAATCGTTCTCACTCGACGCTGGTATCGATGTGCAGGAAGACAAAGATGCGAACGCAACGGACGCGCTCTTCGGTCTGTTGATCGCGGGTCGGTCACCGACACTTCAGCTCACAGTCGGAATGGACTCTTCAATCGTGAGCCAGTTCTATACCGATCTCAATTCTGGCTTCAATCAAACCATTTCGTTTACGCACGGCACTGCCGTAGGTAAGCGAATGCAAGTTATCGCCAAAGGTCAGCTCTCGAACGTGACTATGGCGGACGATGTTGGTCTTGTCACGCTGCAGCTTCAGTACAACCTCGCAGTTGGCACTGATAGTGACGACTCCGAACTCACGATCGTTTTCACGTAAACAAAGCTTTAAGGGGGGAGGTGGCAGACGGCTGCCTCTCCCCGCTATTCTCAGCAACCAACACTCTCTAGGTAGCAAGCAGGTTTATTAAATGGCAACAGGGTTTCTTACCGGGAAAATTAACGAAGTTCCCGATCGCGAAAAGGACATTTCCATCGCGGACAAGTTCGTTGTGACGATCCATTGGCTCTCCCCAAAAGAGCGTGACTGGATTGGCAAGCAGTGTATTGAAACAAAGAAGGGCGTCGCGGATATCAATCGCGAGAAGCATGCCCGCGCTTACACGCGTAAAGTTGTGAAGGGCTGGAAGGGTCTGACTATCGAGACCATGACTGGCCCGCTCCGGATGGCAATTTTTCCTGAATTCCTTGCGCAGCTGAAGGAAGTGCAGAAAGATAATAACGGAGAACTCCCGTTCAGTCAGGGTGACAGCGAAGTGCTGTACCTCAACGCGCTTCCCGAAAAGTACGCGAACCGTATTAAGGAAGCGATGGACGAATGGGACGAAGAGGATAAGGCTCAGGAAGATTCCGACCTGGGAAACTCCTAACTCTCTTTCGTTTTATTGGTAACGACACAAACCCCCAGGACTGTTTTGACTGTCAACGCAAAACGGCTGGGGGAATTGTGCGTGGTCCCGACTGCCGCGCGTGCTGCATGTCTGAGCATGGGGCCGAAGACGGATGCGATCAGTGTCCGTTTGAAATAGCGGGAGAGAGAGCTAACTTCGTTCTTAAGGTATTTCGCCTCGCGTGCGCGAAACATACCGATCAAAAGTCACGCACCTCTCGTTGGTACATGGATACCGACCGCATGCTCTTCGCGTACGCAACGTACGACATCGAAAACAAAGAGCGTGTGTTTCAACTCGTCTCCCTCGCTCTCCAAGTTCTCAACGGTGAAGATGAAATTATCATCACCGATGACGACCAGCTTCTCGAATAAGTAAAGGCCACCCAATGGCAAGTAACGAGTCGGATGTAACCGTAAACCTGAGAATTAAGGCAGGCTCCTCGGCGGCTGAAGTACTAAAAGTCGCCAAGGAGATGGGCGTTCTCTCGGGTGCAATCGATGGCGTAGAGAAATCTGCCCGTCGCGGTTCTCCGTCCGTTACCGATTTAACTCGTGGTGTCCTTCAAGGGAATCTCGCCTTCTTTACGCTCCGTGGAGCGCTCACACAAGTTCGTCGGGGGTTTTCGGATTTCGTCTCTGCGGTTGAAGGTGCCGTTAAAGCCGCTTCTCAGCAGCAAGCCGCGTTAGCGCAGTTGGATCAGATTCTTCGAAACACAGGAGAAACCACGTCGGGGCTGCGCGAAGAAATTGTCGATCTTTCAAACAAATACCAAGCACTTACTGGAGTTGGCGATGAAGTCATTCAGGGGTTCCAGGGGCAGCTAGTTGCTTTTGGCGCTACGACTGAAAACATTGGTCGGCTTACCAAGGCCACGCTCGATCTCTCGGCCGCGATGGGGAAAGATCTTAATTCCGCAGCGCTTCTTATCGGAAAAGCTCTTCAAGGACAATTCACAACGCTCTCGCGATTCGGCATTGTGGTCGATGAAAACGCGACGAAAGCGCAGAAGCTTGAACAAGCCCTGACAATTATCGAGAAGCGTTTCGGTGGATCGGCGGCGGCTCAGGTACAAAATTACACCGGGCAAATGAAGGTGCTCGGCGCGCAATTAGGTGAGGTGCAAGAGGCGTTCGGGAACACCATCGTCGAGAATGTTAACTTTTTAAACGCGCTCAAAGCTGGAGTCGCACAAACGATTTCCTTTGCAGGAACCATCGATGGAATGAATGAGGCTCTGAGTAAAGTCACGACTGGGGCCTTAAAGGTTTTTGCCGACAATCTTCCCGTCTTACTACAGGGCCTCGTGCGCTTTATTCTTGGAATGCTCGATCTTACGAAAGTGTTTGTGGCTTTCGGACAAACGGCTGGGAGCCTCGTAGTTTTATTTGGCGGTTTACGAAAGACCTTAGAGCTAGCGGTTATTGCCCTTGCCGGGTACCGGGTTATTGCGATTGGCGTAGCGGCGGCGAATGTTGCGCTCGCGACCTCAACACTTGCGGTAGATACTGCTGTAACAAAAACCCCCTGGGGGGCCTTCGCGAAGGGAGTACTCCTTTTAGGGGTCGTTGCGCTTTCTACTACAGGCGTTCTCGACAAGCTTGCGGCTCGTTTTACGAAGGCCACCGATAATGGCACCGATGTTCAAAAAGTTCTCGACGACGTTAAGGCTTCGCTGAAAGCCCTTGAGGACCCCCTCCTTCAAGTTGCTGCTGGATTTAAAACCGCTGTTGATGCTTCTGTCGATCTCAATGGGAAGTTCGCGACGAAGGTGAGTGAGCTTCAGCAGGCGAAGCAAGAGTTAAACGCGCTCGCAACTTCTCAACTTGAGGGGACGCAGGAGTCTTTCGCTGGTCTTGCGCAGCAGGAACAAGCTCAGGCTCTTATTGATAAGATGCAATTAGTCAACTTCTGGCTTCTTGCTATTTCGAATGACGCGGTAAAGGCCGGAGTCTCCCTTAGTTCTGCTTTTATTAAAGCGGCGGAAGCGGCCGGGTCCACCGTTGATTTCGGACAAGTCGGTCCTCCGGCGCCCGGTGGCAGTCGCGTTCTTCCCGGCCTCACTGGAAAAGACCCAAAAGCCGACGCGATTAAAAATATCAGAGAAGAGATCGAGGCAACTAGGCTCGAAAATCAAATTCGCCAAGAAGGCATCGACATAGGTCGCCTTGTTGCTGAAACCGACGCACTCGTTTCCGCAGGGAAGCTCGGGTTAAAAGCAGATTCCGAAGCCTTAGCAAAGCAACTTGCGGATGAAAAAGTTAAACAGATCGATATTATTAGGGTCCAAACGGACCTAAAGAAGGTTCAAGATGCTTTGTACGACACCCCAAGGGCTATTGAAAACCTTGAGGGTCAGATTAAAGCGCTCGACGGACTTAACGCTTCAACCGTTACCGAACTCAGCCTTAAGCAGGCGCAGGTACGAGCGCAAGCCGAAATTGATGTTAAGCGAGCCAAGATCACCGACAGCCTTACCAAAGAAAAGATCGTTACCGATGAGGTAACAAGGGCAACGGTCGAATTTACGGCGGCGCTAAAAGACAATGCCGCCCAGGAGGATGCGCGGATTAATAAAGCTCTTCCGCTTAAACAGCAAGAGATTGAACTTTTGACCTTAGTTAAGGATGGCACCTTAAGCTTAGAAGAGGCTGAAATTCGCCTCGCGAAGGCTCAAGCGCAAGCAAACGGCCAGAGTGGCGAAAACGTCGAACTTCTTGCGCGTCAGGAACTTGCGATTACGAAACTGCGCAAGCGCATTGAGGACACCACTATCGATCTTAGAAAATCCTTTGACAATATTGTTGATGGTTTAGTCGACGGCATTCTCCAAGGTACGAACAAGAGCCTCGATATCATGGAGATCTTTAAGCGATCTGGTCAAGCTATTTTCGGCGACATGTTAAAGGGGATGTTAAAGGATAAGCTCGGGTTTGATGGGAAATTCTCAGCAAATTTCCTAAACGAACTTCCTAAAATTGTCGCGGGTGGTGCGGATATCATTGGCTGCATTTGGGGCGCGCTCATGGGGTCGATGAGTGGGGGCGGCGGGGGCTCTGGTTTCTCACAAATTCTCGGGGGCATTGGGTCCGTTGCTGGTGCGTTCGGTGTGACGGGTGGAAGCTCAGTCGCTGGCCTTGCGCAACTTGGAACAGCGGCGGCGGGCGGGAATGCCGGAGGGGGCCTGCTCTCTAATACCTCAACCATGGTGACGTTACTCCGTGGTCTCTACAGTGGCGTCACTACCTTTACCGGTGGCGGCTCGATCGGCGCGTCGCTAAACGCGGCGTTTGGCGGATTCCTCACGCCAGTCTTAAACGGTATTAACGCTATTGCGCCAAGCATCGGCTCGTTCCTAGGAGTCGGGAACGCTGCGACGACTGGGGTCGCGGCATTCAGCCCGGTCTCCGCGACGTCAAGCGTGACGATTGGGGCAGTGGAGGGGCTCACCCCGGCTGTGTCACAACTTGCTAATATAATCTCCGTCGCCGCGCCTTATCTCGCGATGATCGGTGGGATTATTGCCACAAACACTGGTGTTGCAAATCTCTTAAACAGTGACGTCTACAGCCGCGCGTTCACCCTGAAGGATCGTCGTCAAACTGCGGACGCGGGCTGGATGGATAACTTTGTCCAAAACGCCATTGCGCAGGCAACGACCCTTGGCGTTGTGCAGTCAGGAAAAGACCAGCTCTCAGCGGCACAGAATACCTTTGCGGGTAAGGGCAGTGCGGGCGATATCGTACAGACGATTCTGCAAGTCTTTACGAACTTGCCCCAGCTAATCGTTGCCGCATTTGCCACGAGCCTTCCAACGGGGGGCACTGCGACGCGAGCGGCCTTCGAAGATTGGATCGAAGATGCGCGGAAACATCAGTCGCGTGCCTTTAATCCGTTCTTTGGCAGCGTGCCTGTCATCGACCCAGCGACCAAGCAGTTCGTAGTCGCGTCTGGGGAGTACGATCGGAATCTCGGTCAGGAGAAAATTCGGGATCGCTTAACGGAGCGATACGGGAGCGACAAAGACACGCCCGATGGCGCATTTGTCGAGGTCCTGCGTGAGCTGATCTACGAAGAAGGTCGCCTGCTTGGCCTCACTGAAGCAAACACTAAGGCGGTAATTGGTCTCTCGGCTGCGTTCAAATCAGTAACGCTCGGCGACAGTAAAGGCGGCTCTGACATCCAACGATACTTAGCGAACGGGCTAGAACTAGTAGCAAACTTACGGGCCTCAGGTGCATCCGCAGCGCTCTCAATGCAGTTTCTTCGCTTCGAAATTGCTCGTCTCGGTGACCCGGCAAAAGTCTTTAACGAACTTAATGATTCTCTGAAGAGTGGACACCTTGACGCACAGACCTATCGTGAGGCTATCGAAGGTTTAGCAAGTGTTTACTTCAAGCTCAGCGCCGAGGGGGAACTAGAATTCGATCTCAGTGAAAAGAACGGCAAAGGCCTTGCAGTTGCTCAAGAAACTCTCGATGCAATTAAGGGCATCATTCAGGACGTGCTGCCCGGGGTTCGGTTCGCCAGCGTGGCTGTCCAAGTCTTGAATAAACATATCGACGAACTCGGTCAACAGGGACCGGTAACGTTCCAAGAACTCAAGGACGCGATTGACGCTGCAAGCGCGTCGGCAACCCAAATCAACCCAGAGATTCTTGCGTTCTTTACTCGCATCTCTGCCGGGGCCTCGCAGGCTATTAAAGATGGCACCCAAGAAGCTTTGATTGATTCGTCTATGAATCAATTTATCGCAACCCTTGGGCGACAGATTCAAGAAGGAGTCTCGACTGCTATTGTGGACGGCTTCCTGAATGCTCAGATCGATACGGGCATCTTAGGCCCGTTGAACACACGCATTGCGGACGCTGGAGACACTTTTTTAGGAAGCGCGCGGGCTCCTGATGATCTCCAAGCCTATATCACAGAGATTCGCAGTGCTGGGCTAGAGGCTATCAACCTGATTCGTGCCCTTGGCCCAGCGATGCGCGAGCTTGCTGCTATTGCGCTTGACGTCGGGAAAGCGTTTGACGACGCCCTCCTTGCCCAGGTGGCGGAAGACGCGGTTGGGTTAGCGCTGGCGATCAATGCCCTTAGCGAGGCCCAGAAGGCGTTTAACAATGAAATAGACGCGCGTATTTACGCCCTTCGTAACGAAGGGGCACAGGACCCAGAAATTATTCGGCGTGGTCTCCCTGACATTGAAAAAGAATTTAAGCTCACTCTCTTAGGGTACTTTGGAACCCTTTCCGATGTCATAAAAGCACAAAACGAGGGTCTCATTACCGCCACGGAGGCCCCGACGTTTCTTTCTCGGCTCCCCGGTCAGGCCAATGCGCCAACCCTTTCTCAAAAGTTTGATGCACTCGGCCAACTTCGCGCGCTTGCGGAAGCTGACCTCGCGATTCGTATCGCTGGGTATCAGGCAGTCGGGGCAGCCGAAATCAAGCGTCACCAAGAAGCTATTGATGGCTTACAGGAGGAACGTGATGCCCTTCAGGAGTATTACGCCACCGCAATCCAGCTTCGACAAGACGAATTAGAAATCATCCAAGAGCAAATTCAAAGCGCCGAAAAATGGAAACAGGTTCTTGACACTGTTTCTGAGGCTATTTTTTCCTTGCAAACTGGTCAGCAAAGCCCTTTCTCTCCCGCTGCGCGCTTATCGATTGCGGAAGAGGAATTTAGAAAGCAGCAGGCTCTCTTCGCGGATACGTCTCTTTCTGCTGATGAGCGGGCGCGGGCGGGCCAGAAGTTAGCCGATCTCGGCCCACCGCTTCTTGAGTTACTTCAATCTACTGGG
>ERZ1292625.1024-Hain-H41-01um-R1-1024-length-36895-cov-18_pt1 | contig 36895 bp, 36 predicted proteins | sample MGYA00564400_ERZ1292625 | MGnify/ENA primary metagenome ERZ1292625 (study PRJEB36523, sample SAMEA6512639) | groundwater metagenome | collected 2019-01-08 | study: AquaDiva: Metagenomics assemblies of 32 groundwater samples
CAGTAAAACGATTAGCTTTTGGAAAGTGACAAAGATATTCTTGCCACAGTCCATACGCATCTTTAAGCTTCAAAACTACCGGGATTAATCGCGGGGGGGGGGTTAACACTCTTACAAGATTTATGGTGTAATTCGGTCATATCAATAATTATGTTTAACGATATTATTTCCACCAACAACTTGCTCGAAGCGTGGAAAGAATTTTTAAAGGGCAAGCGAAACAAAAAAGATGTTCAGGATTTCCAATATCAGCTATCTGATAATATTGTTGCCCTACATAAAGAACTAAAAGATAAAACCTATAAACACGGTGGCTACTACGCCTTTAATATTTCTGACCCGAAACCGAGAAATATTCATAAGGCGTCGGTGCGGGACAGATTACTACATCACGCTATTTACCGCCAGTTTTATAAGTTTTTTGATAAAACGTTTATCCATGACTCATATTCCTGTCGGCGCCTTCGCGGCACCCACAAGGCAGTCGAAAGATTCAAAAATTTTGCTTTGAAGGCGAGTAGGAACAATACCAAAACATTATGGATTCTGAAATGCGATGTGAAAAAATTTTTTGCGTCGATTGATCACAAAATAATGCTAGAAATTGTAGGGCAGCGTATTACTGATCAAGGCGCACTGTGGCTTGTTGGTCGAGTCATTGAGAGTTTTCATAGTACAGGAGTGGGGAAAGGACTACCGCTGGGCAATCTTACATCTCAGCTCCTAGTAAATGTATACATGGCAAAATTTGATCAGTATGTGAAGCATTCTCTTAGAGCAAAATATTACATTCGTTACGCTGATGATTTTATAATTATGAGTAGAGACAAGGCTTGGCTTGAAGGAATTTTGATACTTGTAGAACTGTTTTTACAAAAGGAATTGGCTCTAAAGTTACATCCCGATAAAATATCGATCAGAACTTTTGCCTCGGGAGTCGATTTTCTTGGTTGGGTGCATTTCCCTGATCATAGAATTTTACGCAACGTAACGAAGAAAAGAATGTTTAGCAAAATTAAAAAATTCCCTTCTTCGGATAGATTAACTTCATACAGAGGATTGATTACATACGGGAATACACAAAAAATTAGGCGACAAATTGATGAATTAACGAACTATTGACTTCCACCACTACCCACGCTATTATACCTATGTAAACACGCCTTGGGGGCGTTTTTTAATAAAAAAACATGAAAATTGTAGACTACATTAAAGAGACAAAAGGTGAGCTAAAGCATGTCAGTTGGCCAACACGCGCGCAAGCGATTTCTTTTACCATAATCGTTATTCTGATTTCCGTAGCCGTCGCGGCATTTCTTGGTGCATTTGATTTCCTATTTTCACAACTTGTCACCAAGCTTGTCTTGTAAAAATTATGTCAAAACAAAAAATCCAAGAAGGTAGAAATTGGTACGCCATTCATACTTATGCGGGCTATGAAAACGCGGTTATGCGAAATTTGCGTCAGCGCATCGACTCTCTCGGTATGGAAGATCGTATTTTCAACGTTATCGTGCCGACCGAGAAAAAAATAAAAATCAAAGCAGGGAAGCGTGTGGAGGAAGAAGAAAAAATTTACCCCGGCTACATTCTAGTCGACATGGTGGTAACCGACGACTCTTGGTATGTCGTTCGCAACACGCCTCGCGTTACAGGCTTTGTTGGTTCAGGAGTTTTCCCTGTACCTATTAGCAAGCCAGAAGTCGACACACTTTTTGCTCGAATGAATGCCGACACAGTCAAACACACAATCGACCTGACACAAGGCGAAGTTGTAAAAATCGTCGACGGTCCTTTTAAAGATCTTGAAGGCAAGGTCAATGAAGTCGACAGTGAGCGCGGTAAAATAAAGGTGCTTGTCGCGATGTTCGGTCGCGAAACGCCTGTCGAGCTCGACTTCTTGCAGGTTAAGAGAGTTTAAGGTATTCTGACACCTCAATTATATGGCAAAGAAAATCATCAAAAAAGTAAAGGTTATCGCTCCAGCTGGTAAGGCTACGCCTGCGCCACCCCTCGGCCCAACACTCGGCCAGGCTGGTGTCAACATTGGTGATTTCGTCACTAAGTTCAACGCGGCTACATCAAAAATGATGGGCGATATGATCCCTGTAGAAATCACTGTCTACGAAGATCGCACCTATTCTTTCATACTAAAAACTCCTCCAGCCTCAAACCTTATCCTCAAAGCGATCGGCGCAGAAAAAGGTTCTGGTACAAATCTTTTGAAAAAGGCTGGCAAAATCAGCAAAGCTCAAGTCCGCGAAATCGCCGAGAAGAAAATGGCCGATTTAAATGCTCACGATGTAGAGGCGGCAATGAAAATCATCGAAGGTTCTGCGCGATCTATGGGTGTAGAGGTGAAGTAGCCTCGAAACTTCTTTTTTACTCGTTCACTGTTTGTCCACCGTGCCCATTTGCCTTTTTCTTTGCAGTAGAAGATTATTGTTAGTGGAGTAGAACATCAGTAACCCTTTTTTGAGGAGAATTTCCATGATTAAACCGGATAAACCCCTGAAGAGGGTGTGCCTTCGGTTTGTGCCGAGTCCAGTCAATCCTGATGCTGAGTCTTGTCGGGTTAGGCCGATCAAGGATGCTTTGGCGGAAGTTTGTCGGGTGACAGAGTATTTTGATGGGACCGAGTTCGATCTCACCATTGTCCTCTGTCACGATCTGACTCGTGACTTCGTTAACGGAATCGTTTCCAGTGCAGAGGGATCTCGTACACCAGCGATCTTCATGCAGCGTGTGAATGATACGATTCCTAGGGAATTGGAGGACATCATCATCGGATCCGGTATGTGCTCGATCGAAACCTGGGCCTATCGCTCAGAACTTGTCGGCTCTGTCGGTCGGAAGATCGGTTCACTTCCAGACATTCATCGTGAGGAGAATCTTTTTGAAGCTGTGGCCAAGGACAAAGCCGTTGCCGCTTAACTTGGCCATAGCGGGGTGACAGAAACAGAACCTGGCGCGGTCTCTACATCTTCTATGGGACTACTGGCACGTCGGCGGCTTCCTTCGGGTGGCCGCCGATTTTATTTGCCCATTTTTGCTTTTCCGAGGTTATTGGGTAAGATTGAATGCGATGCAGAAAAGGATGACCGACAAAAAAGGCGCGCTACCGAGTCAGATGATTATGGAAATGATCCATGCTGGTTTCATTTCCAACGCTAAAGAAGAAAATGTCCGTCCGTCATCCTTAGATCTTTCGCTCTCTGGCGAAATTTACGAAACTGAAGGAATTTTTCAGCCGAAAAAAAGTGAGACCGTCGAGCAAGTCCTCGGGAAAATAAAAAAGAAAAAATATTCGCTCGACAAGCCGCTTCTTCGCGACAAGGTTTATATGATTCGTTTGAATGAGCGACTCGATTTGCCACACTCGGTATATGGTTTTTGTAATCCAAAGTCGACGAGTGGACGGATAGATGTGCATGTGAGACTACTTGCCGATTTTGTTTCTCGTTACGACACTGTAGGCCACGGTTTCTCTGGTAGTCTTTGGATCTCTGTTATCCCTAGAACTTTTTCGGTGAAATTGTACGAGGGATTGTCGCTCAATCAAATTCGTTTTTTTAGTGTCGATACACGCTTGAGCGACCTAGAGCTTGAGATTGCCATGGCGCGCTACAAACTTCTTTGGCGAAAGGGCGATGCTCACGCCCGCGGCTCAGCTAAAAAACCCGCGCCATACGCTTACAAAGATCTTTTAATAAAAGATAGCGACAATTCTCTCATTCTCACTCTCGATTTGGAAAATAAAGATTTAGGATATGAGGGAATTGTTTCGAAAGATGTTATCAGTGGAGTAGCCGATTCGCGCATCATCGATCTTTCAAAAATTGGTTTTTATGATCAGAAAAAGTTTTTCAAGCCGGTGAAAAAAGCCGGTAATTATTTGCGATTGAAAAAAGGTTCTTTCTACATTCTCTCTACACACGAGTCTGTGCGCGTGCCGCCAGAGCTTGCGTGCGAAATGGTAACAATGGACGAACGCTCTGGTGATTTTCGTTCACACTATGCTGGTTTTATCGACCCAGGCTGGGGTTGGGGTAAAAGAGGCGAGGGCGTTGGTCGGCCATTGACACTCGAGGTACGTCCTTTTGAGGACTTGATTGTGCGGCAAGGTCAACCGATTGCCAAAATTCGCTTTGAGCGCGTGGCGGAAATTCCAGATTGTTTATACGACACGCTTGATTCGAATTACAAGGTTCAATCTGGTCCGCGTTTGTCGAAACATTTTAAGTAATGCGCGGCGATCAAGATAAAATTTAAAATTTCCATGAAAACTTTTGTTTACGATGAATTTAATCCGCAAGACATGGCGATGATGCAGGCGCTTTATTCGCGCAGTGCCGCGAGCGTGGAAGAGCATGCGGAGAAAGTGAAAAAAAGTGGCTCGGGCAATTTTATGGAAAGATATTATGTTGGCTACGGCCACGCTTCGATTGCCGACTGCGGCTCGACGACCATCTTCATTGAGGGTGTGAGCATGCTCGTTGCCAAGGCGATTCAAGATTGGCCGCTCTACTCCGGCCAAGAAACCAGCTCGCGCTACATCGACATGTCGAAGCAGGCGATTATCGATCCGTTAGCTATCGCGCGCGGGGGTGCCGGCGCGAAAAATTCTCCAGCGAGAAAAATTTTAGATAAGTGGATGAAATTTTACACCGAGAGTCAGGCGGAAGTCGAGGTTCATTTGAGAAAAAAATATCCGCGCAAGCCAGATGAAGACGAACAGGTTTACAATCGAGCGATCAAGGCGCGAATTTTCGATATTCTCCGAGGATTTTTGCCCGCTGGGGTAACAACTCAACTTTCCTGGCATACAAATTTGCGTCAGGCTCATGATAAGCTCGTACTTCTTCGTTACCATCCGCTTACTGAGGTGAGGGAGGTGGCAGAGCAAATTCATGGTCAACTAAAACAAAAATATCCGCAGAGTTTTGGTCATCAGCAATTTCCGTTACAAGAAAAATATCGTCAGTTTTCAGCCGAAAATTTTACATACTTTTCCGACAAAAAATATGCTGGCGATTTTATTGCGCGCACGAATATAAAAAACGCTGAGCTCGATTCGTATCTTAAGGTCACAAAATCGCGACCGACGAAGACCAGTCTGCCCACTTTTCTCGCCGACCTCGGCAATGTTACTTTTGAATTTCTACTCGACTTCGGCTCTTTCCGCGACATTCAGCGTCATCGCAACGGCACATGTCGCATGCCTCTACTCACGACAAAATTTGGTTTTAATAATTGGTATTTGGAGCAGTTGCCAAGCACGCTCGCCAAAAAAGCTCGTGTGCTTATAAAAGAGCAGATGGCGGCGATAAAAAAGATCGCGTCTGCGCCGAAAACATCAAAAGCGCCGAAATCGTCGAAAGAAATCACTCAGTATTATGTCGCCATGGGTTTCAATGTGCCTTGCAAAGTTACATATGGTTTGCCAGCCGCGATTTATACCATGGAGCTCCGATCCGGTCGCCTCGTTCATTCGACGCTTCGTGCCGTCGCTCACAAAATGCACAAAGCCATTCACAAAATGTTTCCAAAGCTCATGCTTCACGCCGACCTGAGCTTGGATGACTGGGACATTCGCCGCGGCACGCAAGATATTCGCGAGAAGAAATAAAACGCGCAAATGAAAGATCCCGAAATCAAAAAATTAATTGAAACAGAAAAAAAGCGACAGAAAAAAGTCGTCAATTTGATTGCGTCGGAAAATTTTGTTTCGAAAGAAGTTCTTGAAGCGCTTGGCTCCGAGCTCACAAATAAATATGCTGAGGGTTATCCTGGTGCGCGATATTATGGCGGCAACGAAGTGGTGGATAAAATTGAAAATATTTGCCGCACGCGGGCGCTCAAGCTTTTCGGCCTTGCTCCGAGCAAGTGGCATGTCAATGTTCAGTCGCTTTCTGGTTCGCCAGCCAATCTCGCGGTGTACGCCGCACTCGTTTCGCCGCACGGAAAAATTATGGGCATGAGTTTGGATCACGGTGGCCATCTCACGCACGGGCACAAAGTTTCGATGACGGGCAAATTTTGGAATCAAATTCCTTTCGGTGTCGATCGGGCGACAGAAATGCTCAATTATGAAGAGCTCAAAAAAATTGCTACTGAACACAAGCCAAATGTTGTTGTCGCCGGTTTCACTGCGTACCCGCGCACAATCGATTTTAAAAAGTTTCGTGAAGTTGCCGACGCAGCGGGCGCATATTTGCTCGTCGACATGTCGCATATTGCTGGTCTCGTGGCTGGTGGTGTATATCCAAGTCCATTTCCATATGCAGATGTGGTTACAACGACGACGCACAAGACGCTTCGTGGTCCGCGTAGCGCCATTATTTTTGTGAGAAAAAATTCGCGCAAAAATTCGCGAATGGTGGACGACGACGCACCTGCTTTAGATTTACCTCGCCTCATCGACCGCGCGATTTTTCCCGGTTTGCAGGGTGGTCCGCATTTAAATCAAATCGCCGCGGTGGCCACGGCGCTTCGCGAAGCCGCCGATCCCAGTTTCAAGATTTATGCAAAACAAGTTGTAAAAAACGCTAAGACATTGGCCAACGAACTCATTCGTTTAAATTGGCGGGTGATTTCTGGCGGCACCGATTCGCATTTGGTGCTTGTCGACACATGGATGAACGGCGCTGGTTTGCCGGGCAAAGAGGCGAGTGCGCGGCTCGAAAAAGCGGGGATAATTGTAAACAAAAATACGATTCCATTCGATTCGCGCTCGCCGGTAGATCCGTCGGGCGTCCGGCTCGGCACCGCGGCCGAAACGACGCTCGGCAAAAAAGAAAAAGACATGGTTGCAATCGCGGCCAGGATTGATAAAGTTTTACGAAAGAAAAAATAAAATTAACAGCGGCGGCAAAAATCAAAAATGAAAAAAAATTCCACAAAACGCGGCGCGGCGAAAAAGAAGGGTAATTTAATCGTCATCGACGGTATCGACGGCTCAGGTAAGGCAACACAAGTTGCTCTGCTCAAAAAACGCTTGGAAAAAATGAAGGTAAAAGTCAAGACAATCGATTTTCCACGCTACAACGACAACTTTTTCGGCGATTTGCTCGGCCGATATCTTTCCGGTGAGTATGGCGATTTTATTGAGGTTGATCCACGGGTGGCGTCTGTCTTGTATGCCGCTGATCGTTTTGAGTCGAGCGCTAAAATCGCTGGCTGGCTCGCCGATGGTTACACTGTTATTGCTGACAGATATGTGAGTGCCAATCAGATCCACCAAGGTGGGAAGATAGAAGATTCAAAAAAGCGCGACGAATTTTTGAGCTGGCTTGAAAAAATGGAACACAATATTTTCTGTATTCCAAAGCCCGACCTGGTGATTTATCTCGACGTGCCATTTGAGGTCAGTAAAGAATGGCTTGAAAGAAAAATTGCGACCCGAAAAAAGAATAAACATGCTGAGGGGCGAGTTGATGTTGCTGAAGCCAATCTTTTGCATTTAAAAAATTCCCGCAACGCCGCTCTCGGTCTTGCCCGCCAAAATAAAAACTGGCAGAAAGTTGAATGTTGTAAAGATATGGTCTGCATGTTGCCGGAGCAGGTGAGTGAGCATGTTTTTGAAATAGTGAGTAAAAAAATCGGCCTTAAAAAATAATCGCGGCAACAAATGTCTATAAAATTAAAAATTATTCGCTTAGACAAGACGATGCCACTGCCATCGTACGCACATGTGGGCGATGCGGCTTTTGACCTCTATGCTTCGAAAGAAATTACTCTGAAGCCAGGTGAACGAGCGTCTGTTCCAACCGGTTTGACCATGGAAATTCCTCAAGGTTTTGCCGGTTTTGTCTGGAAAAAGAGCGGTCTTTCTCACAAACACAATGTCAACGCCATAAGTGGCGTTATAGATTCTGGATATCGTGGCGAAGTATTTGTGAACATGGTTAACAATGGCATCGAGCCTTATACATTCGAAAAAAATCACAAAATCGCGCAAATGGTTATTCAAAAATGTGAAGATATTGAGATTGTTGAAGTTGGAGGGATCTCAGACTTATCAGACTCAGCGCGTGGTGACGGAGGTTTTGGAAGTAGTGGAAAGTAGGTGGAAAATCCACCCATTTTTTGTTACAATACCCGACGGACCAGTTCTTGTTTCGTTTTTGTGCTCGCTAATTGTGCAACGGCCGGTCTTTATGATCGTCTCGTTTTCGCCATAGCCCGAAGGGGCCTAAATGGGCCTAATAATCCGAAACAGCCTATTCGGGTTATGGCGAACAGCAGTGTGCTGCATGCCGCTCGCGATTTTTCGCGGGTCACGAAACAAAAACCGCTGTCTTAAATGATGGCCTTGCAAAATGAGGGAGATTTTCGATGGCCCCTATTGGTGGTGTAAGTATGGCGGAGTCTCCGGCGACAATCCAGCACCTCGAGTTGGGAGACGAGTTCGATTTCTCCGTTGATTTCGGTGCCGACTCTGAGCAGGCAAAAAAGAGGTGCGAGGGTCACAAACTCAGCGAAGCCGTTCTTTCAGGTCGTTTTCCTTTCGTCTCTAATCCGACGGCAGGGGTGGTGAGGTGTCGGGGCCTGGTCTGTACGGCAAGGCCCGAGGCGTTTGTCTCCGTTCTGAACATCAAGAGGCTTTCCGTTGAGTTCAGTCCGCCAACACCGTGGCTGCCTTTCGGGGCTCGGCAGCTTTTCGGGCTGGCAGCTGAAAAGAAGGTGAGTTTGTACAGGGAACAGACTCTCGTCGCTCTCGGATCATCTTCTCCTGCAGAGGCCTCTTGCATCAGAAAGTCACTTCTTGAAGCGGAGACAGCCTACTACCTCACACTCAACTTCAGCCTTTCCGCTCCACGGATTGGAACAGTGATTCTGTCTGATCAGAGCAACACCGACCGTTTGGGGTTCCTGTACTATCATGTGTTGGCGTAGTTCTCGGGCTCCACTCTGTGATTCTGAACCAAACGAATCCAAACTCCCGCGGCAAATGTGTCGCGGGCTTTCTTTTTGCTAAAAATGGCTAAAAACAGTACCATTTCGATATGAATAAGCTGGAATTTTCCGCACCAGCGGGAAAAAGCGAAATCGCCTTGGCCGAAGAAAGAATTCTCGATTTTTGGCGTGAGCAAAATATTTTTCAAAAATCGCTCGATAAAGAGTCGCCTGGTGGAAGCCGCGTGTTTTACGACGGCCCGCCTTTTGCCACCGGCTTGCCGCATTATGGCCACATTTTGGTAAGCACTATTAAAGACGCCGTGCCGCGCTATTGGACGATGCAGGGCTTTCATGTGGAGCGACGCTGGGGTTGGGATTGTCATGGTTTGCCGATTGAAAATATTGTTGAAAAAGATTTGAAAGTTTCTGGTCGCCGCGAAATCGAAGCGCTTGGCGTAGATAAATTCAACGAATACGCACGAAGCAAAGTGCTCGGCTATGTCGGCGAATGGAGAAAAACGGTCGAGCGCATGGGTCGCTGGGTCGACTTCGATGGCTCATACAAAACGATGGACAATTCGTTCATCGAATCCGTCTGGTGGGCGCTCAAAGAACTGTGGGACAAAAAATTTATTTACGAAGGCACAAAAGTTTTGCCATATTGTCCGCGTTGCGAAACACCAATCGCCAATTCCGAAATCGCGATGGACAACAGCTACAAAGACATCACCGATATTTCTGTTTATGTGAAGCTGGAATTGGTTGACGAGCCCGGCACATTTTTGATTGCTTGGACAACAACTCCGTGGACACTCCCAGGTAATACCGGCGCGGCGGTCAATCCAGATGTGGATTATGTGAAGGCGAAAAAAGATGGCGCTTTTTATATCGTTGCCAAAGAAAAAATTGGCGTGCTAAAAGACGGTGCGGAAATCGTCGCTGAATTTAAAGGCCGCGAACTCATTGGTAAAAGTTACAAACCACTTTTTAAATTTTTCGCCGCGAAAAATTTTCCAAACAAAGAAAATATTTATAAAGTTTGGGGCGCATCATATGTGACGACAGAAGCGGGAACGGGCATCGTTCATCTTGCACCTGGCTACGGTGAAGAAGACATGGTGCTTGCCAATGAAAACAAAATTCCGTTTGTTCTACATGTTGGCTCGGACGGAAAATTTAGTGCAGACCTTGCGGAACCTCTTTCTATTGGCGGGTCAGATACCGTTGTTCTTGCCGGCTTGTCCGCCAAACCAAAACCAACTTCTGCCGATCCACAACTCCATCAGTCGTCCGACATTTTGATTATCAAATATTTGGCTCACGCCGGACTGCTTTTTGCGAAAGAAAAAATTGTTCATTCGTACCCACATTGTCATCGTTGCGACACGCCGCTTTATTATTTTGCTTTACGCGCGTGGTTTATTCGTATTCAGGATTTGAAATCGCAGACGATTGCTCTGAACGAAAAAATAAATTGGGTGCCGGCGCATTTGAAGCACGGTCGCTTTGGAAAGGGAATTGAGGGCGCGCCCGATTGGAATATTTCGCGCAATCGTTATTGGGCATCGCCTCTGCCATTTTGGCATTGTGAACAGTGCGGCAAAACAGAATGTCTCGGCTCACTCGAGGAAATAAAAGCACGCCAACCAGCGAAAAATAAGTTTTTCATCATGCGACACGGTGAGGCGGAGCAAAATCTCACCGGCAATGTGAGCTCAGCACCTGATGCACCAAATCACCTCACTCCAAATGGTCGTGAGCAGGTAAAAGCTGCCGCCAAAAAACTCGCCGAAGAAAAAATCGACATGATTGTTGCTTCAGATCTCGTTCGCACACGCGAGACGGCAGAAATGATCGCTGAAATTCTTGGTTTGCCGGCCGAAGCTGTTGTCTTCGATCCACGATTGAGAGAAATAAAAGCTGGCGTGTTGGAGGGTAAGACTTGGGGTGAGTATCACGATTTTTTCCCTTCTCGCGCAGATCGATTTCATACCGCGCCATCTGATGGAGAAACTATTCTAGATCTTCAAAATAGGGTAATGTCGACACTTTTTGAGCTCGAGAATAATTTTAGTGGCAAAAATATTCTTTTGGTTAGTCACGGCAGTCCATTATGGGTAATGGGTCTTGTTGGTCAAGGAAAATCACAATCAGAAATTGTAAAATATTTTATTGATCGGGAGAATGACAATGATATGGGGCTCGGAGAGTTTAAGTCGATTCCGTTTATTCCATTTCCGCACAATAAAGATTTTGCTCTCGACCTCCATCGTCCATTCATCGACGAAATAATTTTCTCTTGCTCATGCGGTGGTCGCATGAAGCGTATTCCTGAAGTGATCGACGGCTGGTTTGAATCTGGTGCGATGCCTTTTGCCGCGCATCATTATCCTTTCGAAAATCGCGAAAAATTTGAGATAAATTTTCCGGCAAAATTTATCGTTGAGTATATTGCCCAAACGCGCACGTGGTTTTATTACACCCACACGCTTTCGAGCCTTCTTTTCAACGAAATTGCTTTTGAAAATGTGATCGCGCACGGCACTGTCTTAGCTGAAGATGGGCAGAAAATGTCTAAATCAAAAGGCAATTTTCCAGATCCAAATATTCTTTTCGACAAATACGGCGTCGATGCGCTTCGTTTCTACATGCTTTCTTCACCGCTCATGAAATCTGAAGATTTAAATTTTGCCGAGAAAGGTGTCGATGAAACTTACAAAAAAATAATTTTGCGACTGAAAAATGTCACGTCATTTTTTGAACTGTACAAAGATTTAATTAAACCGGAAGTTGCAAATTCACCCGCCAGCAAAAATATTCTCGATCGTTGGATAATCTCGCGTCTCAATCAGCTCATCTTTAGAGTGACCGATGCGATGGAAGCATATGAAATTGATCGAGCAATGTATTCGATCGACGATTTTCTCGAGGATCTTTCGGTTTGGTATGTGCGTCGTTCACGCGAGCGCTTGAAAAGCGACGATGAGGCAGATGGCGTCGCAACGGTGCGCACACTCCAATTTGCTTTGTTGGAATTTTCAAAAATTATTGCTCCATTCATGCCTTTTATTGCCGAATCAACGTATGGCAAAGTTGGTGGTGCGCTCGAAAGCGTCCATCTCGACTCATGGCCAAGAGCGGGCGACATAGACGAAACGCTCGTGAGCGACATGGCCGAAGTGCGAAAAATTGTCGGCTTTGGTTTGGAGGCTCGTGCGCGAGCTGGTATAAAAGTGCGTCAGCCGCTTGGAAAAATCGTTGTAAAAGTCGCAAAAGAAAACACTCTAAAGGATAAACAAGAACTCATCCAACTTATTGCCGACGAGCTAAATGTAAAAAGCGTTGAGTTTGATCCGCAAATCGAGGCGACGGTGGAGCTTGATACGGAAATCACAGCTGATCTCAAAGACGAAGGCAATCTTCGCGATCTTTTGCGTGCTGTACAGAATTTGCGAAAAGAAAGTGGTCTCAAAGCCGGCGAACCTGCCAATATGACCGTTTTTGCCGACGACCGTGGCCGTAAATTTGTCGAAACAAATCAAATCGCAATTTCTAAGGCGGCGACAATTTCTGAAATAAAATTTGAGGACGGGACTCAGACGGGTGGCGAAGAAATTTTGATCGACGATATGAAGTTTGTGATTCAGTTGGGCAAATAAAACCGCGCGGTGCGCTAAATAAAATGCTCTATCACACTTACAATACCGAAGCTTTCGTGCTTAGTGGTATGCCGGTGGGGGAGTCGAGTCGTTTTATTTTTCTTTTTACCAAAGATCTTGGCCTTGTGGGTGCGCGTGCGCAAAATGCGCGGAGTGTGAGCTCGAAGCTTCGTCATTCGCTCAACGATCTCTCGCTTTCAAAAGTCTCGCTCGTACGTGGCAAAAACGCATGGCGCCTCACCAACGCCACATTTCAGAAAAATTTTTTCAAAATGTTTCGCGATCGGTCGGAAATCCTTCTTCTTTCGGCGCGCGTCCTCGCGACGATTAAGACTTTAGTTGCCGGCGAAGAAGCTAACCCTGCTTTGTACGAAACTTTATCTACAGCTTTCGCGTTTTTGGAGAATGAAAATTTAACATCCGAAGAAATAAAAAATGTTGAAGCAATTTTAATGCTACGAATTTTAGACAATCTCGGTTATTTTGGCAGTCACACCGAGCTAGGCGCTTTTGTTGCCGACCCATCGCACTGGTCGCGCGAATTACTTGCGGAGATGCAGAATGAGCGATCGCGGGCGATTTTGGCCATAAATAATTCACTGAAGGCGTCGCATTTATAGCTGTAGCAATGGTATAATTTATTCTCTATATGCCCTTCGACCCCAATAAAGAGCGCATCGACAAACTTCAGGAAGACTTGTATTCACGTCAGGCACCAGAAATTACTCGCAAAGAGCGACCAACACTTTCGCCAAGAGAGGTGGAGGCGCCGCGGGGTAATTGGCAGACGGATCAGGAATTGGCTCGCGAGCTTTCTACCGGTGCACCAGACGCGCCGAGGAGCAGCTCTTTTTTTGCTAAGCTATTTTTTGGATCGATGGCATTTTTCGTGGTAGCCGCCGCTATTGCCGGCTACATTTTTTGGAGCGGTTCAAATATCGTGTCGTCGAGAAATGTTGAGATATCGGTCGGTGGTTTGACGACAGTCTCGGCTGGCCAAGAGCTCTCACTCGATATTACTGTCAGAAACAACAACAATGTACCGCTTACCGAAGCACAAATGATCGTCGAATATCCAGACGGCACACGCTCACCGATAGATATTAATGTGACATTAACTCGCGACACTATTCCTCTTGAAATGGTCCCGGCGGGTGGTTCCATAACTAAAACAGTTAAAGGTGTATTTTTCGGCGAAAAAGATAGCGTGAAGGAAATAAAAGTTAGTGTTGATTATAAACAAACCGGCTCAAGTGCTCGATTTACAAAAGAAAAAACTTACGACATTTCCATTTCTTCTGCGCCGATCGTTGTAAGTGTCGACATGCCGAAAGAAATAAATGCCGGCCAAGAATTTGCCATGACCGTTGGCATCACTTCCAACTCCACCGTTTTGGTACGCGGAATGTTGCTTCATGTCGACTATCCATTCGGATTTACACCTGCTGATGCCAATCCCGATGCGAGCTATGGCGACAACACTTGGCTTCTCGGTGATCTTTCACCCACAGAAAAAAAGACGATTATCATAAAGGGCCGAGTGGAAGGGCAGGACGAAGAGGAGAGGACATTCCGCTTTTCAGCCGGCCTAAAGAAACCAGACGACGAACAACAGCTCGGTGTGATTTTTTCTTCATCTGAACATTCTGTCGTCATTAAAAAACCCTTCATCGCCATTGGCTTAGCACTCGATTATTCCGATGGTAAAGAATCTATCGTACCTGTAGACACAAGTGTTCAAGGAAAAATTTCTTGGACAAACAATCTTGCTGTCGATTTGAGTGACGTGATGGTGCAGATAAAATTCACTGGTCAGGCGCTCGATAGGAATCAAGTTGTAGCTCAAGGTGGCGGCTTCTATCGCTCCGCCGACAACACCATTTCTTGGACAAAAAACTCCGCACCAGCTCTGGCCTTGGTTGAGCCGGGCGAAAGCGGCTCTTTCAATTTTAATATTCACACCATTCCGCTTTCAAACGCTCTTGCTTTGCCGGGGCAAGGTAAAAATATGGAAGTTTTGGCAGAGGTCACCGTATCCGGCACGCGGCTTTCACCGGGCGAGTCGGCGCAAAGTGTTGTTTCCAAAGCTTCGCAAAAAATAAAAGTGGCCACAAATCTTTCTCTCAATTCTCGTCCACTCTATTCCATCGGTCCATTTACAAACTCCGGCCCAATCCCTCCGCGAGCTGATGAGCGCACCACATACACCGTCACCTGGACACTTTCCAACACTTTCAACGACGTCGGCGGCGCCAATGTTTCCGCCACTTTGCCGCCGTACATTTCTTGGCTCAGCACAATTTCTCCCGCCGCCGAAAAAGTTTCTTACGATTCAGACAATCGCTCCGTGGTGTGGAACGTGGGCGAAGTAAAAGCTGGCGCCGGTGGCTCTATCTCACCGCGACAAGTTTCGTTTCAAATTGCTCTCGAGCCAAGCCTTAGTCAAGTCGGTCAGTCGCCAAATCTGCTCGAAGGTCTGCAGGTCACCGGCATCGATCGCTTCACCGGCAAAAATCTATTCTTCTCACTTTCGCCGCTCACCACTCGTATCAGCACCGATCCTTCTTATGAGTTTGGCGACGAGCATGTAGTGAGGTAGCCCGCGCTGCTCGTAGTCGTTGGCGGAGTTGTTAAAACGGCCGAAAAAGCTTAATCTAACAGGACTGAAATGAAAGCAAAAAATAATCCGGTAGGCGATACCGAAAACAACCTCGAAGCCGTCGTGGCGCTCGCTAAGCGTCGCGGTTTTATTTTCCAAGGCTCAGAAATTTATGGCGGCCTCGCTGGCACATGGGATTGGGGTCCGCTTGGCGTGGCTCTCAAAAACAACATCAAACAAAGCTGGTGGAAGCGTTTTGTGGAAAGTCGCGAAGATATTTTTCCTGTCGACACAGCGATTCTCATGAATCAAAAAGTTTGGCAGGCAAGCGGCCACGTCGGTGGTTTTGCCGATCCGCTTGTGGAGTGCAACAAATGTCACAAAAGTTTTCGCGCCGATCATGTGCCGCAAGTAGATGGCGTCGCGACAGACGTCTGTCCCGAATGTGGTAAAGGCAAACTCGAAGCCCGTCAACCTTTCAATATGATGTTCAAAACGCAGGTGGGAGTGGGCGGGGGAAACGACAGCGCCGCGAGCGAGCGCGATGCGTCCGTCTCATACCTCCGCCCCGAAACAGCGCAGGGTATGTTTGTAAATTTTAAAAATATTATCGACTCGCTTCATCCACGATTGCCATTTGGTATGGCGCAAATCGGCAAAGCTTTCCGCAACGAAATTGCACCGCGTGATTTTCTTTTCCGCGTGCGCGAATTTGAACAAATGGAAATCGAATATTTCATCCGCGAATCCGACTGGGAAAAAACTTTCGAAATGTGGCGCGTAGAAATGAAAAATTGGCTCGCCGAGCTCGGGCTTGGCGGCGGCGACGCTAGCGGCGGCAAAAGCGGCGAAAACGCCGGCGGCAAAGTGCACGAACTCGAAGTCGCGGCCGAAGATCGCGCACACTATTCAAAACGCACAATCGATTTTGAATTTGATTTTCCTTTTGGCCGAAAAGAACTCTGCGGCTTGGCCTATCGCACCGATTTTGATTTGCGAAATCACAGCACCGCGAGCGGCGTCGACCTCTCATATTTCGACGAACAAACCGGCGAGCGTTTTATTCCGCATGTCATTGAGCCTACCGTTGGCGTCGATCGTCTTGCTCTTGCTCTGCTTTGCTCTGCGCTCACTGAAGACACGATGGGCGACGGGGGAGCTACTGGCGCGGCGAGCGACAATGCCGAAAAGCGCCTCTTCCTAAAATTGCCGCCAGAAATCGCGCCGGTCCGCATTGCCGTTTTTCCACTTCTCAAAAACAAGCCCGAACTCGTCGCCAAAGCTCGTGAAGTTTATGACATGCTCCGAAAAGTGCCGGGCTTGAGCGGCCGCGTGGCTTTCGACGACAACGGCAACATCGGTAAACGCTACCGCCGTCAAGACGAAATTGGCACGCCAGAATGCGTCACGATCGACTTCCAAACACTTGAGGACCAGACGGTTACTGTACGTGATAGGGATACTGGAGGGCAGAAAAGGGTGGCGATTGGGGAGTTGGACATCAAATAAAAATTTATGCGATTTTTAAAATTTATTCTAGCCTTCTGTTTTATCGGAGCACTAATTTTAGGTGCTTACATTTTACTTTTAGTGGTCACAAAGGATGATACGCGTGAACCGAATCAAGACGAGTGGAACTATTTTGCTCTTGCTGTCAATTCAAATTACGAACCACTGTGTCACAAAATTTCCCCGAAAGCTGTTACTAGCGCTTTCTTTAATCCTAGAAAGTTTAGAACTGCTTATTTGCAATCCAGCTGTATATTTAATGTAGCCGTAAATTCTAAAGATATTTCTTTATGCACAGATTCCATCAGGCCGTATAAATCGATATCCTTATTTGCTGGTGGTAGTGGATATAATAAAAATGAATGCGCTAGTCAAGTTGGTACCAGATTATCAACAACCGCGGTGAGTTTTGCGCCAAATGGTAGTCCTGAGGAGATAATGAAGAAAATGGGATATACAGAGGGAGATGTTCCCGAATCTTTTAAAAGTTATAACGATGGTCATCCGGGCTTTTACTGGTTAGACTTTTTTTTCGAAGTAAAGACTTCTCCAGAATTTAGGGAGCGCATGGATAAATTGCCAGCGTATATTGAATAAACCGGTTTATTTAGGAGGTTACATTTGCTTGACATTATACCTAGAAAGGTGTATAGTTAGAGCCGTAAATAGTTCATTGAAATAGCTCTGAAAAAGGTGGTCATGGTCATAAGATTCTTGAAAAATAAGGGTTTTATGACCGTGACTACCTTGTGGTGGTCTTGAACAAACACTCAATCGGCAAAGCCGAAAGGAAGGTATTATGGGCAACACAGCAAATAGAGACAGAGAAAAGCAAATCGATGAGGCCGTTAGGGATCACATCAGCAAGAGGGCTGGAGGTTACCACCCGTCTTGGGGAGAAGAAGAAAATATTCGTGGCGCGAGACATAGTCTCTGGGTTGACCTCGACAACAATAGGATTCCAGAGGAACTTAAGGGATTCTCTCGGGGTGAAATTCGTTGGTGGTTCATGAAGGACACACCCTCTGATGCTGTCGGCCGACTGGACCTCGCACTTCAAGGCATGATCGACAATGATCTTTTGTGATCAAGTTGATCAATACGCACCAGAGCATCCAAACTCGAACCAAAGCCTCGCGGCATGTGTCGCGGGGTTTTTTCTTTTCCAAAATAGTGTAAAATCCAACAATCATGACCCCCAAAAAAACCATCCTCCCAAACGGTCTGCGAATAATTACTGTGCCGATCAAAGATGCTCCCACTGTCACGATACTTGTCACCGTGGAAGCCGGTTCGAAATATGAAACGAAAAATGTAAACGGTCTGTCGCATTTTCTTGAGCACATGTGTTTTAAGGGCACGACCAAACGCCCAAATGCTATAGACATCAGCCGCGAACTCGATTCTATCGGCGCACATTATAATGCGAGCACGTCGCAAGAATTTACTGGTTATTATGCTAAGTCGCATCCAAAACATATTTCAAAGTTGGTCGATGTCATTTCTGACATGTATTTAAATCCAACTTTTCCCGCCAAAGAAATTGAAAAAGAAAAAGGCGTGATCGTGCAAGAAATTTTAATGTATGAAGATATGCCTCAGCGACACGTCTTTGATGTTTTTCTTGAGCTTATGTATGGCGATCAACCCGCTGGTTGGAATATTGCTGGTACACCAGAGCTTGTAAAAAGTTTTTCTCAGGAAAATTTTCTAGCTTACAGACGAGAGCATTATGTTGCCTCCGGTACGATTGTTGTGGTGGCGGGCAATTTCGAGGAGGCTGCGCTTTTGTCGGAAATCGAAAAAGCTTTTGCGGGTATTAGTGTTGCCGCGAAAAATGCGAAGTTCGCGGTGAATGAAGCGCCAAATGGTGTGCCGCAAACAGCGCCAGCAATAAAATTTTTAGAAAAGAAAACCGATCAAACACATTTGGTAATTGGCGTGCGTACTTTTGGCGCGGGGGATAAACGGGCACCAGCGCTGAGTGTCCTAAATTCTGTGCTTGGCGGCGGCATGAGTGCGCGTCTGTTTCAAAAACTTCGCGACGAGCTGGGCATCTGCTATTACGTTCGATCTGGCACCGACGAATACACCGACCACGGCTCGCTGATTATTTCTGCCGGTGTTGATAGCGACAGAATAGGCGAGGCGACGAAAGCCATCATCGGCGAAATGAAGTGCATGAAAGATGAAATTGTTTCGCCAGAAGAACTCGCCAAAGCCAAAGAGCAGATAATTGGTGGCCTATATCTCGGTCTTGAATCTTCTGATGCGATTGCCGATTTTGTGAGTTTCCAAGAAGTTTTGCGTGGCAAAATTTTAACACCCGAAGAATATTCAGAAAAAATCGCCGCTGTTTCTGCCGAAGACGTTCGCACGCTCGCTCATGAAATTTTCACTCCAGAGCGACTCAACATTGCACTCATCAGCAAAGAGGCCGACACTGCGGCACTTTCTGAAATTTTGGCGACACTTTAGCGGGGCACGGTGTCACTCTAGACCTATTGCTTTGAGTGTTGTAATATTGAAATATAAACGCGCCAAACATGGGTACTGAAAAAGATCAAATCGCTCTCCATATACCCGCCACTACAATCGCCAAAGTGATTTTTGTCGGTCTTTTGTTTGTGCTCGCATATATTATTCGCGACATTCTGCTCGTTATTTTGGCGGCTGTGGTTTTTGCCTCTTCTATTGAGCCGACGATCAAATGGTTCCGCGCTCGTCATGTGCCGCGCCTGATTGCCGTCATTTTTATATATTTCGGTCTCGCTCTTCTTTTTTCTGGCGCGTTCTATTCACTTTTCATTCCGCTCATCGGCGAGACTCAGCAATTTTTAAACGACATTCCTAGTTATCTCGGTTTTATTTCCGATGAAGCAACGAAAACTGTAGGCATCACCGAAGGCGGGGCAGTAGGGAATCTCATCAGCACAATCCCAATCAACAACATCGTCGCCCAAGCCAATGCGGTGGTGGGCACTTTGTCGCACAGTCTCTTCACCACAGCAAGCGCCTTTTTTGGCGGCATTTTGAGTTTCTTCCTCATCGTCGTTCTTTCTTTCTATCTTTCTGTTCAACAAGACGGCATCTTAAATTTTCTCAAAACCATCAGCCCGTCGCGTCATCGCAAATATATCGTTGATCTTTGGACGCGTTCTGAAAATAAAATTGGCCTTTGGCTCCAAGGTCAACTTTTGCTCGGCATTATCGTCGGTACACTCACATTCCTTGGCCTCACACTTCTCGGCGTAAAGCACTCTCTGCTTCTTGGTGTCGTTGCCGGTCTTTTTGAAATCATTCCGCTTTTTGGTCCGATTCTTGCCGGCATTCCAGCTGTTGCCATCGCATATGCCGCTGGCGGTTTTCCTATCGCCATGGTCGTCGTTGCTCTTTTCCTCATCATTCAGCAATTTGAAAGCCAACTCATCTATCCGCTCGTGGTGAAAAAAGTTGTTGGTGTGCCGCCTATCATATCCATCGTGGCTTTGGTCGTGGGTGCGAAGCTAGCTGGCTTCCTCGGCCTTCTCCTTGCCGTGCCAGTAGCCGCCATTCTCATGGAATTTTTCAACGACATGGAGCGCAATCGCCTCCGCGAAGAAAGTGAGATGAACTAAAACGGCGCGCGCCGCGAAAGCGTGCGGCGCGAGGCGCGCAAAATTTCCATGCCGAATTACATCGACGTCCACTCCCATTTAAATTTTCCCGAATACGATACGGATCGTGACGAAGTTCTCGCGCGCATGAAAGAAAAAGGCATTTGGACGATCACCGTCGGCACAGATCTCGAAAGCTCAAAAAGCGCAGTGGAACTCGCCGCCAAACACGAAGGCATTTTTGCGTGCGTTGGAATTCATCCGACGGATGATTCAACTAATGATCCGTCTGTTTTTAAAGAATTAACAACGCTCGCGTCCGATCCAAAAGTTGTGGCGATAGGCGAGTGTGGTCTCGATTATTTCCGACTCACCGGCGCCGCCCGCGAGACCGACATATCAGAAGAAGCTGTCACCGCCGCAAAAAATAAACAAAAAGCCGTTTTCGCAGCGCAAATCGATCTCGCAATCCAGACCAACAAGCCATTAATGATCCATTGTCGCGACGCCTACGACGACGTCTACGAAATGCTCACCGCGGCCAAAAAGGAAGCGGGCGACAAACTTCGTGGCAACGTCCATTTCTTCGCTGGCGATCTCGCCACCGCCAAAAAGTTTGTCGACCTTGGTTTCACTCTATCTTTCGGCGGCGTCCTCACGTTTACCAAGCAATATCACGAAGTTTTACGATCCGTGCCGCTTTCATCAATAATGTCCGAAACAGACGCGCCGTATGTTTCTCCAGCGCCGTACCGCGGCCGTCGAAATGAGTCGACTTATGTGGAAGAGGTAGTGAAAGCTATTGCGGAGATTAAAGGGCTGGATTTTGAGGAGGTACGAGGGACGCTTGTTTCTAATGCGGTGAGCTTTTTTGGTCTAAAATAGACCAATATTGCACTCAAAACCCTCTCGTGGTAGTCTTTCATGACCAAAAGAGGCCGTAAACGCAAGCAAAACGGCCCAAAAAGGCAAAAATTTATCATTTCTTAAATTATTCTTAAACCGCGTAGGTTACATTATTCGCAGAAGTTCCATATGAAAGAGACATTACATAAAGAAACAGAGGGGGCAATAGAGGGCAAGATGCATGTTTACGAGGTGGGTTTTGTGCTTATGCCTAGCATGTCCGAGGAAAAAGTGGCCGAAAAAGCTTCTTTTATTCGCGGTATCATAGAGAAAGCTGGGGGAGAGGTCATCACCGAAGACTTCCCAAAGCTCATGCCGTTGGCCTATCCAATGGACAAAATGATCGACTCTGCTAAGCAAGTTTTTAAAGAAGCCTATTTCGGTTGGGTAAAGTTTGAAATGCCAGCAGTCGCTATCGCCGGTGTTGAAAAAGAGGTCTCTGTTATCCAAGAGGTTCTAAGATTTCTCATTGTAAAGACGCTTCGTGAAAATATTTTGTTTCCAGACAAAGTTGGTAAAACAGGCGAAAAAGCTCAAGGCGAAGAATCATCTGCAGAATCTATAGACAAAAGCATCGACGCATTAGTTATTGGCTAAATAATTTTTTCTATGTATTTCAACAAAGCAATAATCATTGGAAATCTCACTCGCGATCCAGAAGTAAAATCATTGCCATCAGCTATTCAGGTCGCTTCATTTAGCGTTGCCACAAATCGTGTTTGGAAAGACAAAAACGGCGCCAAGCAAGAATCTGTCGACTATCACAATGTCGTGGTTTTCGGTCGCCAAGCGGAAATCGTCGGTCAATATTTAAAGAAGGGAAGTTCTGCTTTGGTGGAGGGTCGCATGCAAACTCGAAGCTGGGACGCTCAAGACGGCACTAAAAAATACCGCACAGAAATCGTCGCTGATCGTATTCAGTTTGGTCCTCGTCGCGATAGTTCCGCTGGCTCTGGTAGCTCTGCAGGCGCTGGCTCTAAAGGCTCTAGTTCATCAGCTGGCGACAAAGGCGCCGCCGCCGTTGACACTCCGCCTATCGATACGATAGACTATCCTACCGAAGAAATTAATCCAGAAGATATCCCATTCTAAATTTCCGGCACTCAATAAACCATGAAAGCCTGTTTTTTTACCCAAAATAACATCAAATACGTCGACTACAAGGATGTCGATGTTCTTAAGAAGTTCCTCAATCCTCACGGTCGCATCATGCCTCGTAAGCGCACTGGCATCAGCTCAAAGTACCAGCGCCAGCTTTCTGTGGCTGTAAAGCGCGCTCGTTTTCTTGGTATGCTTCCTTTCGTTGTGAGATAGTTTGACTCTTCACTATTGTTTGCTAGCTAATTTGGTAGAATGGATGTATGGAAAAAGACAATAAAAAATACGCCTTAATATTTGGTGGTTTGCAAGTTTCTGACGAAGAACGCTTTAGAGTCGGTCAAGAGATCACAAAGCTTGGCGGACTTACTTTTAGCGAGATAAACAAAAGTAAAGATGGTTGGTTTACTAAATGTGATCAATTGGAGGGTATTATTGCTGGAAGTAAAAATCCTGAACCTACATCAGCTGAAATTGAAGATGAGATAAGACAAGCCATTATCTCTGCTTTTAATGTGCAAATCCAAGCTGTTCCTCAGGAGTCTCCTTTTAAATTCGAGTACGGTTTTGTGGGTGGTCAATAGGACAGACAATAGAAAAATCTATGGGCATACAAAACCAAGAGCTTAAAAAAAGACTAGGTAATGTAAGCCATAAAGATTGGATAAAATTTGCCCAAAGCAAAGGCTTATTGGTATTGAGTGGACATGGATCTCATTATGCCAACATAAGAAATCCAAATATTTCCGACCCCAAGGATCCTCGAGGACTGATTTCTACAGTTACAAAAAACTGTTTTAAAGAAGCGAATGAAGAGATTTTTAAACGGTTCCTAAAATTCGGGATAGCTGAAGATGAAATCTGGAAAGGTTTGGGGTTTCTTTAATACTCTAATTAACCTTATCCGTATATTCCTCCGTCTCAGTATTGATTCGTATAACTTGCCCAGCCTCAATAAACATTGGCACAAATAGGGTAGTGCCAGTTTCGAGCGTAACTTTTTTAGAACCGCCTTTTACGGTGTCGCCGCGAATGGCCGGGTCGGCTTCTGTCACTTTTAGCTCAACTTTGATTGGAATTTTGATGCCAATTATCTTTTCTTCAAACATAAGCGCCGGCACGACAGAATTTTGCTTCAAAAAGCGAATAGCGGGGCCTACTAAGCTATCAGCCAAGGCAAATCGTTGGCTTGGATTGCTCGCATCGCAAAACCAATTTTCATCTTTGTTTGTGTAGAGAAACTTTACATCTTTAGTAGAAAGATCAGCTTCTTCAACTTTGTCTGAAACATGGTAAGACACCTCGGTAACGCGACCAGTGATAAGGTTTCGCATCTTTACGGCGTTTACAGGCTTTCGCTGTTGCTTTCTAAAAACATGAGAGGTGAGAATCTCATTCGGCTGACCGTCGTGAATAATGTATTTTCTTTCTACAACCTCATTGTATTCGAGCATAGTTTGCCTATCCTAGCGCAACTATTTCGCTGAGGCAAGTCCGCGCCGGCGACAGCAGACATTTATTTTGCCACATCTAACTGTTTGCGGATGTCTTTTAGAATATCGTTTGCCACCTTGCTATTTTCGCGGAGAAATTGGCGGGTTGCATCGTAGCCACGGCCGAGCTTTATTTCGCCGAAAGAGTAAGAAGTACCGGATTTGCTGATGAGTCCCATTTTTTCGCCAAGAGCAATGATTTCGCCCTCCTTAGAAATGCCTTCGTTGTACATGAGATCAAATTCTGTCTGACGGAAAGGCGCCGCCACTTTGTTTTTTACAACCTTTGCTCGAATGCGTGAGCCCATAACTTCTTCACCTTTCTTAATCTGCGCGATGCGGCGAATGTCGATGCGCACAGAAGTATAGAATTTTAGAGCTTTACCGCCGGGAGTAGTTTCTGGATTGCCAAACATCACGCCAATCTGCATGCGGATTTGATTGATGAAAATGACGATCGTTTTAGATTTGGCAACGATGGCGGTGAGCTTGCGAAGGGCTTGAGACATAAGCCGAGCTTGTTTGCCCACGTGATGCGCACCCATATCACCCTCAATTTCATCTTTCGGTGTAAGAGCGGCCACAGAGTCGATAACGATTACATCGATTTTTCCTGAGCGCACCAAGCTTTCAGTAATTTCGAGGCCTTGCTCACCGGTGTCGGGCTGAGAGAGAAGTAAATCTTCGATTTTTACACCAAGCTTTTTGGCATATTCTGGGTCCATTGCGTGTTCGGCGTCGATATATGCGCAGATACCACCGAGCTTTTGAGCCTCGGCTACCACATGCAAAGCAAGGGTCGTCTTACCAGAAGATTCTGGACCGAAGATCTCGATGATTCTGCCGCGAGGCAAACCACCCACGCCAAGCGCCGCATCTAAGCCGATAGAGCCGGTAGATACAGCGTCTATGCCTACTCTTGGCCGGTCGCCAAGCTTCATAATAGAATCCTCGCCAAATTTTGTGCGGATTTGAGAAATTGCTTCATCTACACCCACGGAAGATTTCTTATCCTCTTTTGGTTCCTTTTTTTTCATATTGTATTTTATCGTGTTACCAATCCATCCAAACTTTCTTCGCGGATAATTTCTACCAAAATCTCTTTTTGTCGACCAAAACGATCTTGGCCGGAAACTTTAGCGACATTGTAGCCGGTCGTTAAAGTAATTTCTTCTTTAAAAATGCCGCTCTCGTCGACGGTGATCGGCCGGTCGTTCAGAGTGATTGAACTGATATTTTTTGTCCGGCCGCGCACTTCGAGTAGCGATTGTCGGGTGGTTGCGCCATTTGTGGGCTCGTCTACAAATATGACTGGCCCAGCAATAATATTCCTCGCTTCGTAAAGCGCATAGCCAGCTATCGCTACGCAAATTAGAGCGATGATACTTACCCTGACTTTTTCTATTTTACTTATCATGGATAAAGATTCTTTTAATTATATATCAAGATTCTTCGGCTCGTCTTCGCCCAAGGCTTCGTCGTCGCTGGCATTCTCGTCATCTTTTTCCGCCTCTACCCCTCCGCCACCCACGCCAGAACCCGCCCCGTCTCTTCCAGCTCCACTGCTCATGAGCACATCGCGGGGCTTTGCTCCCGAGCCACTGCTCACTACACCGCGCTCTTCAAGCATATCTATGAGTCGCGCGGCACGGGCATAGCCAATACGGAGCTTTCGTTGGAGGTATGAGGTGGATGCCTTACCAGCCTCGAGGACGATTTCTTTAGCTTCTTCATAAAGGCTGTCTTCGTCTGCACTACCATCATCGCCAATGTTGTCGGAAAACATTGCTCCGCGCTCGCCAGGAGCTTTGACGCCAGAAGTAATATCAATCTCCTGCATGTCGTCTTTATAATTTTCTTTTAGATAATCAACGACAGCTTTGACCTCTTTTTCTGTAATAAAGGCCGATTGGAGGCGCAAAGGGGTAGACATTTCGCTCGACACATAAAGCATATCGCCGGCACCGAGGAGCTTTTCTGCACCCGCAGAGTCGATAATCGTGCGCGAATCAATTTGCGACGCCACCTGAAGCGCCACGCGTGTAGGTACATTGGCTTTGATGAGGCCGGTGATGACATTGACCGACGGCCGCTGAGTAGAAAGCATAAGATGAATACCCACAGCGCGGCTCATCTGCGCGAGTCGTACGATACCCGCCTCAAGCTCTCTTGGGTACGAATGCATAATATCGGCGAGTTCGTCCAAGATGATGACGATATATGGCATCGTCTCCTTATCTTTTGTTTTATTTTTATGATACGAGTCTATATCGCGTACCTTTTCTGCTTCAAGAATGTTGTAGCGTCTTTCCATTTCTTTCGCCGCCCACTTAAGAGAAAGAATAGCTTTTTTCGGATCGGTAATGACGGGCGTGAGTAAATGCGGAATGCTGTTGTACAAAGTGAGCTCGACGCGTTTTGGGTCGATCATAATGAACTTAAGATTTTCCGGCGAATTGCGATAGAGGAGAGAAGTAATGAGGGCATGAATGGTGACCGATTTTCCAGAGCCAGTGGCACCAGCGATCAAAATATGAGGCATCTTGGCGAGGTTTGCATAATACGATCGGCCAGCCACGCTCTTTCCAAGAGCCACAAAGAGTGGCTTCTCTGATGTGCCAAATTCTTCGCTACCAAGCAATGTGCCGAGGCCCACCGTGGTCTTCACGCTATTTGGAATTTCAATACCCACGAGCGACTTACCAGGAATCGGCGCTTCGATGCGTATTGGATGAGCCGCAAGTGCCAACGCAAGATCATTATTGAGAGCAACAATTCTTGAAAGCTTCACACCTTCTGCTGGTTTCAATGCATAACGAGTAACAGACGGTCCGATAGAAATCTCGTCCATCTCCACATCAATGCCAAAGTTTTGAAGCGTCCTCTTAATGATGTTTGAATTGGCTTTGATGTCGCCCACACCCGGCTTACCATGATCGAGCTCAAGAAGCGAAAGTGGCGGTGGAATGTATGGCTTGTCGCTCGGCGAACGGAAAATCGCGCCGCTGAAAACATCCTGCTCTTCGCCGCGCACAATTTTATAATCGCCACCATCTGCCGGCCTTGTTTTCGCGGCGTTTTTTATTTCCTCACCACCAAAAATTTTCGGCTCTTTGGCCGGCCCATCTCTCATTGCCGCTAAAGCCGCCGCCGCTTTCATCGCATCTTCGTCGTCCTTATCGGGAGTTTTCTTTTTGAAAATTCCGAGAAACAATTTTCCAATCATCTGAATGTGCGCCGAAGTGTCGAACATTAAAAATGTAGAAATTACGAGCACGCCCACAAGGACCACAGCCGTTACCACCGACTCAAAAAGGCTCACTAGCGGCGTGGCGATGATACTTCCAAGTGCACCACCTCTTCCATCAAAAGAGAGTTCTATAAGACCAAGTCCGGCGCAGAAAAATATCACCGCACCAACGACCTGCCAAAGCGCGACATTGTTTTCTGTCCTTTTGAAAAACGCGAAACCAAGAGCGGCCAAAATTAGCGGAAATATGAAGTATCCTATGCCTCCTATATAAGACAAGCCTTTAAAAATTGCCTCGCCAATAGCTCCAGCTTTGTCTACCGCCGCGAGTATTAGGAGGACAGAAAGGACAAAGAAAACCACACCCAAAATGCCGCGCATCGTGTCCTTCTGAAGTGCGCCAAAAGACTCAGAAATGAATCCTGAAACAGATTTATTTTTCGGGCGTCTTCCCATACGAGCAATAATATCATAGGGGGAAGCACGATTTTCTCTCGCGCACAAAATCGCTTGCTTTTATTCACAAAAAGACATAAACTTTTTACTAAAGGCCAATCTAAAAGACCAAAAAAGACTAAAAAAAGACAAAAATTTTTTCTAAATTTCTATAAAAGACAATGCAAGAAAATTCAGACAAAAAGGACATTTCTATAAGAAAGGATAATGACCTTAATGCCAATTCCAGCCGTATAAATAAAGGTTATGAAGATTCCACCAGCATAATCAAAAAGACAGAGAAGATAGTGACCGCCATTTATTTAGTGTCCGGTCTGCTGCCAGAAAACGATCCTCTCAAGCTCTCGATCCGCTCCCAGTCTCTCCAGCTTTTGTCTTTTATAAGCTCAGTCTTCGACCCGAGTCTTAGCGGAAAAATAAAATCAATTGCCGAAACCACCGCGCTCAAAATCGACAATCTTTCATCACTTTTAAGCATCGCCTTTTTCACCGGATATATCTCGGAAATGAACCACAATATTATCAAAGGCGAACTCGAATGGTTTAAGGGCGAATTCAAAAATAAAAGTTTAAATTTTGTATCAAGTCTTGTTCTAACGGACGACTTTTTAATCTCAAAGACACCAACACTTATCGTGCCTCAGACCAATTTGCCACCCGCTCAATCGACTCAATCTAAAGGACATATTAAAGGACAGATTGGGGTACAAGTTAAAGGACAAGTCATATCTGGCCGAAAGCTTTCACGCAGAGAGTCTGTTTTGGCGGCTATATCAAAGCACGGCCAGCCAACCATAAAAGACATTTCTGTCAGTGTTCGCGATTGCAGTGAAAAAACAATTCAGCGTGAGCTTGTGTCGCTCATTGAAGAAGGCATCATAAAAAGAAGTGGCGAGCGTCGTTGGAGCACATATCATTTGGTCGGTTAATCATTTTTGCGCGCGTCGGCACGCGCGCCGCGACCCTTATCCACAATTTTTTCTTTGTGGCCATTGCCGGTTAGAGTATTATTAGCTCCATAGATAAAGTGTTTGCAGGAGAGACCTCCTGTGGTATACTCTATCTTTGCAGTTTGAGCTTGTGTAGAAATGCGAAGAAAATACACAGGCTATAGGAAAAAAGTGTAACAAGTAGGCCGATTTATCGTCTTATTTCTTAGGCTTTAAAAGGGCTTTTTGAAGCCCCAAAAACTGCCCGAACTTTGACAATTTAATATTAGAAAACAAGTCAAGTCTGATTTGTTTGCGAATTTATTCGCAAGAAGTTTTTTCAGAAACTCTTTTTTCCGTTTGTTTGCATCGCTCAAAATAAAAATGGGTCTTGCATTTCCGCAACTCTGCACGACCTTAAAATCTTTAGACTAAGCTCGGCATCTTGTGTCGATCGAAATATGAGGTGTCGGGATTTAGTTGTTCGGTGCGAAAAATCCGTGCGACAAAACGTGGTGTTTATATTATTAGAATTATCAGAAGTTTGGTGTGGTCCACACTTTAAAAATAACCGGCCCATATCAGACATACAAAGTTTATTTATGAATTTTACAAAATCAAAGACTGCAAAAATTGCGGTAGGAGTCATTGCTTTGGCTTTTGTATTCTCTTTCACTCCAGCGAAAGCTGCAACTGATGCAGAATACACAGCACTTCTTGCTCAATTCGCAGCATTACAGGCTCAATTCGCAGCATTATCAGGTGGTGGTTCAATGAGCACAGGATCAGCTCCTGTTGGTCCATTTACACTCGGTAGCTCTGGCGCAGGTGTTACATCTCTCCAGAACTTCCTTATCATGAAAGGTTTCAGCATTCCAGCAGGTGCAACTGGCTACTTCGGTGCCCAGACACAAGCTGCTCTCGCTGCATTCCAATCTGCTAACAGCATCACACCTGCAGTTGGTTACTACGGTCCTCTTACAGCCGCAAAAGTTGGCTCTATGATGGGCGGTGGTTCTATGCCTGGTCCTGGCGACGATGGTGATGACGACTCTATGACTGATAGCGGCGACCTAGAGGGTGGCGCTGGTTCAGTTGATACCTACGAATTAGTTTCTGGTATTAACAACGAAGAGGTTGGTGAAGACACAGAAGATGTAGAAGTCTTCGGTCTAGATATCGAAGCTGATGACGGTTCTGATATCGAACTCACCGCTGTCCGTCTTGATTTCGCTCAAGGTACAGCGGATAACGACAGCCTCGATGATTACTTCACTGAATTCGCAATCTGGCTTGATGGCGAGGAATTTGCTCGCATTGATGCAGATGAATTTGATGAAGATCAGGGTTGGGAGAAGACTATTAGCCTTGATAACGGCGCAATAATTCAAGCGGGCGAAACAGCCGAGCTTAGAGTTACAGCTTCAGGTGTCACAAACATTGATTCAAATGATGATACTGAGACTTGGACTCTCGATGCTGAAACAATTCGATTTGTCGATGCAGACGGAGCTTCTATCTCAGAAGATCCTGGAACAGGTACTCGAGCTTTCACGGTTGAGGTATTTGCTACAGCCGCTGACACCGAGTTTAAGATTACCGAGGGCGATGATTCAATCAACGACGCTCGTATAATTACTCTCGATGCCTCAAACGATACCGATAATGTAGAAATTCTTGCCTACGACATAGAGATTGAGGGTACAGCAGATGTTCATGTTGACGATCTTCCTGTAGGTGTTGTTATTACAGGAACAGCAGATCAAGTCGATGAATTGATCAGCAACCTAACTCTCTGGATGGATGGAGAAGAGGTTGGTAGCGCAGGTATTAGCGACTGTCTAGAGGGCACTGGTTGTTCAGGTCTTGGTTTGTACGAAACATTCCTCTTTGACGACATGGATCTCACACTGGAAGGTGGTGAGGAATATGAGTTTATTGTAAAGGCAGACTTCGAGCCAATTGATGGCGTGATTGTTGCCGCAGGCGACACTATTGCCGCAAGTACAACCGCTTCTCTCATTGAGATTTCTGCTTACTCAGATGTTGAAGATGAGAATGGCGACGAACTCGTTGCCGCTGATATAACTGGTACTGCTGGTTCTGATGCAAGTGCCGTTTATGTAAGCGGTATCGCAGTAGAATTTGTGAGTGCCGACGAAACTGTTCATATCGGTACACTAGCTACAGATGCCGACACTGCCGAGCTTGAAATCGTATTCGATATCACCGCTAATGGCGACGACGATGTCTGGGTTGAGGGCGACTTTGCTACTCAGGGTGCTGTCGCTGTAGTTTCGGTTGATGGTCAGTTCTGGGCAACCACTTCTGATTCAACAACCGGTACATCAACTTCAGGTAGTTATGCTCCGTCTGCGCCGACTCTTTCGGCTAGCGGAAGCACATCTGACGATGACACAGCTGCCGCAACTAGAGACTTCCACATTGATGCAGGCGAAACTCGAACATTCACATTCAATGTTACGATTCCTGCCGGTGGAGACAATGTTAATGCTGGTGCTAGAATCATGGGTATTAAGTGGGGTACTACTGACGCTGATGACAACATGAATAATCTTTACACCTTTAACCTCGGAGACCTTAGAACCGATACAGTTACTGGTTTGAGTATTCATTAATCAATTTCTTGTGATTTCTTGGCTGACCACGGTTAGTTGAGAGTTTAAGAAAAGGTTACAAAAAACCGCCTACGGGCGGTTTTTTGTTGTCTGAAAATCAAGGTGATTTTGTCCTAGGAAGCCGCAAAAATGTTGACTCAGTCGGCAAGATGTGAGAACATTGTGAACATTAAAGGCCAAAGACAATGGGTGGCTGGGGCAGAGCAAAAGCTCGGCTGAAGCCTTAATTAAATGCCTATCGAGGTCTATCCGTGAGTGGCGTTCTATCGTGTTTGCGCCCTCACAGCCTTTAAGGTCGTCTTTATCAATTCAATAAAACGAAGTAATATTGTGGCTCTTACAAAAGCTAAGAAAAAAGATGTGTTAGAAAAGCTCGGAGGAATCTTCAAAGATTCGCTCTCTGTTGTGTTTGTGAATTTTCGAGGTTTGACTGCGACTGACACAGCCAATGTTCGCAAAGCTTTGGCCGCTTCGGGTATTGGTTTTACTGTTGCGAAGAAAACTTTGATTCGCAGAGCGCTTTCAACCGACAAAGTCTCTGGCGAAGTGCCGGAGCTCGGTGGTGAACTTGCGATTGCCTACGGTGCGGATCAGATTGCCCCGGCGCGCGAAATTTTCTCATTCCAGAAAAAGTTTGAGAATAAAATTTCGATCCTTGGTGGCGTATTTGAGAAAGTGTTTGTTGATCAGCAAAAAATGCTCGCCATTGCTCTCATTCCTGATCGCAAGACTCTCGAGGCTCAGTTCGTCAACCTCATCAATTCTCCAATTCAGAGAATCGTTGTGGCTTTGAGCGAGATTGCTAAGAAACAGACGGTTTAAATTATTATCAAGGTTTATTAAATTATTCGAAATTACTATGGAAGGAAATGAAAACAATGCAGTGCAGGCAGAAGTGAAAGCCGAAATGGTTGAAACTCCGGCGAAGTTTAAGTCGGTTGTGGAGAGCATTGAGAAGATGTCAGTGCTCGATCTTCATGAGCTCGTGAAGTTCTTGGAAGGTAAATTTGGTGTTTCTGCGGCCGCTGTGGCTGCTGCTCCAGCTGGTGGCTCTGCTGCTCCAGCCGGCGAAGAGAAGTCTACATTTACTGTTGTCCTCAAGGACGCTGGTGCAAATAAGATTGCTGTCATTAAGGTTGCTAAAGAGGCTCTCGGTCTTGGCTTGAAAGAAGCTAAAGACTTGGTAGACGCCGCTCCTTCGACTCTTAAAGAGGGTGTGAAGAAGGAGGACGCAGAAGCGATGAAGAAGAAGATTGAGGAAGCAGGAGGCAAAGTTGAGCTCAAATAGGCAATAGTAAAACCCCCTTCAAAGTTACCGGCGTCGTTTTCTATTGAAAACACGCCTCACTCTCAGCCCGTCGGCTTCCGAGAGTAACTTTGAAGGGGGTTTTACTATTGCCCAAGTGGGCTTATGAACTTTTGCGGTATGGTACAATACTGCCATCAAAATAAGGAAAAACTGAACTAACTAAACATACCTAAATCATGGAAATCCTCGAGAAAGTCTTCGGCAGTGCGGCGAAAGTTAAGATAATGAGACTGTTTTTGTTTAATCCAGAGATGTGTCTCGACATTAGCTCCATAGCTTCGCGCGCGAAGGTTTCAAAAAAGGCCGCCAGAGCGGAGGTGCATAATCTAGAGGAAATATCTCTTGTGAAGCCGCGTGTTTTTTATAAAAATACGCCATCTGCGTCAAATAAAGACAAAAAGACAAAAGTGAAGGGCTGGGTTTTGGACACAAATTTTGCCCATCTCGTGCCGCTTCAAAATTTTCTTATTCTCGCGAGCGCGTTTCAACCTAAAGATATCATCAGAAAGATCAGTCGGGTGGGGAAGATAAAGCTCTTGGTGGTGGCCGGTGTATTTATTCAAGACAAAGAAAGTCGGGTGGATATGCTTGTAGTGGGGGACGGCATTCGAAAGGGTGCTCTGGAGACGATTGTGAAAAGTATTGAGGCGGAGCTCGGTAAGGAAATAGTCTATTCCGCCTTTGAAACAGCCGATTTTAAGTACCGTTTGAGTATGTTCGATAAGCTCATTAGAGACATTTTGGATTATCCCCACAAGAAGCTTATTGACAAGCTTGGTTTGGATGTGGAGTAGGAGTATAATTATCTAGGTAGACTTTAACAATTATTAGCAATTAATTTAAGCGTGTGCTTTATGGTGCACGCACAAAAGTATGACTACAGATGCGGTAACTTCATGGGGTGAGACACTCACAGCTTCTTTTCAAAATTTGTGGGTTGGTGTTTTAGGTTTTGTTCCAAACCTAATAATCGCGATTCTTATCGTTATTATCGGTTGGTTGATCGGTGCTTTGATCGGCAGAGTTGTTGCTCAAATCATTCGTTCACTTAAGGTTGACGAAGCGCTTCGAAAAGCTGGTGCGGAGGATGCATTGGCTCGCGGTGGCATTATGCTAAATGCTGGCAATTTCCTCGGTGGCCTCGTAAAGTGGTTTATCATCGTTGTGTTTTTGGTTGCCGCTTTCGATATTCTCAATCTTGATCAGGTCAACGCATTCCTAGAAGGCGTTGTTCTTGGATACTTGCCACGAGTTATTATCGCTGTTCTCATGCTCTTGGTCTCAGCTGTAATTGCTGATGTCATGCAGAGAGTCGTTGTTACCTCAGCTCGTGCGGCCGAAATTCGTTCCGCTCGATTTTTGGGTAGCGTTACAAAATGGTCAATTTGGATCTTCGGTATTCTTATTGCCCTCGAAACACTAAACATCGCTTCAACATTCATTCAGACAATTTTCACGGGTTTTGTTGTTGCTTTGTCTCTGGCTGTTGGTTTGGCTTTTGGCCTCGGTGGTCAGGAGACAGCCGCTCGCATTCTCGACAAGGTTCGTAGTGAGATTTCTCATAAGGAGTAGTTAACAAAACAAAAACCCTCTTCTAAGTTACCGGCGTCGTTTTCTACTGAAAACGCGCCTCACTCTCAGCCTCAGCGGCTTCCGAGAGTAACTTAGAAGAGGGTTTTTTGTTTTGTTAAAAAAGGTAGCTATTGACAAAAAGGCAATATTCTGCTATGTTTGAAGAGGGTATTTCTGGGGTTAAACAAGAACAATTAAAACACAGGAGAACTGGATCATGGCGAAATCAACAACGATTCGTCCCGTCGCAGACTGTGGTTGTGTATACCACGCAGAGCAAGGAATTCTCTGTCCTCATGACATCGCGCTTTCTGGTGGATCAAATGATCCGCGAGACGAGGTCGATCCTCGTGATCAGGCAGAGTTTGATGCGGATCTGGGGTTCTTTTTCGAACTTCTGTGGGGAAGTGTCGATACTGGGAAGATGACCCTGGGACAACTCGGAGAATACTTTCCGGATGAAGTCAGAAACCGCTCAAGAAAGCCCGAGTAAGGAAAGAGGCATTGTTCATCTCGCCGCCCACAGAAGCCGCTCGCTTCCACGGGCGGTTTTGTTTTGTCTAATTTTTTAAAAATTATCTAGGTCGGAAGAACAAGTGCTTTTGGAAGTAACTCTCGGAGGTCGCGTAGGCGACCGAGAGTGAGGCAAAATTCGAGCACGAATTTATGCCGTTTACTTCCAAAAGCACTTGTTCTGGAGGCCCATTTGACAGTTTTTAGCGGTCAGCTATACTGTACTCCACCAATGAGTATTCAATTAAGACCTGTAAACAAGCGGAAAAGATAACGCGTTCTAGTTTGCTGTTATCTTCGGCCGCGGTGAGCGGCTTTTTTGTTCTCAGGTGGTGTTACTGAAAGTTCCAAAAACGACAGAAAATCAAGTATTTTGACAACCAAATCCTGTCACACCAGACTTTTCTCATACTGAGGTCTTAGTCTGTTGGAGGCAGATGTGAATTGTGAAATAACAGAAGAAAAAGAATGTTCATGATTAATTTCATGCAACAGGATGTGTATATGTATTGTGGTTTTTACATTTCCTAATGGAAGTGTAAGGGCGTATGGTGGATGCCTAGACTCTAAGAGGCGATGAAGGACGTGGCATGGCTGCGATAAGCTCTGGTGAGGTGCCTAGCAACCGTTTAACCAGAGATTTCCGAATGGGGAAACCCTCAGACTGCGTGTCTGAACTCTGCAAATTATGCAGAGAGCGAACCCGGGGAAGTAAAACATTTCATTACCCGGAGGAAAAGAAAACAAATCGCGCAAGCGAAATATTTCCCTAGTAGCGGCGAGCGAAAAGGAATTAGCCCAAACCGATGCGCATAATGTGCGCCGTAAACTTTGCGACGCAAGTCAAAATTTTTATTGCGCCTATTATGTGCGCGGGGTTGTAAGGCAGCAACGTCATCTTTAATGATGAGAAAAGTTACAAAATACTTTATTAGCCGAATACGCTGGAAAGCGTGACCCAAGAGGGTAATGGTCCCGTAGGCGAAAATAAAATATCTTTTTTGTTGTTGTTCTTGAGTACTTCGAGACACGAATGGCTCGAAGGAATCTGCCGGAACTAACCGGTAAGGCTACATACTACTTAGAGATCGATAGTGAACTAGTACCGTGAGGGAAAGGTGAAAAGCAGGCCGATGAGGCCGGTGAAATAGACCTGAAACCATATGTCTACAAGGAGTCGAAGCGGTCGCAAGTCCGCGACGGCGTGCCTATTGAAGAATGAGCCAACGAGTTCATGTATGCTGCAAGGCTAAGTCCCGATAAAGGACGGAGTCGAAGGGAAACCGAGTGTGAATAGCGCGTAAGTAGCATATATGAGACCCGAAGCCAAAGTGAGCTTGCCATGAGCAGGGTGAACACCGCCGAAAGGCGGTGGGAGGCCCGAACCGATAAGCCGTGCAATACTTTCGGATGACTTGTGGTAAGAAGTGAAAAGCTAATCGAACTTGGTAATAGCTGGTTCTCTCCGAAATAGCTTTTGGGCTAGCGTCAAATGTTCCCGCGAGGGGTAGAGCACTGGAAGATATCGACAGGGCGAAAGCTCGCGACATCTATCAAACTCCGAATACTCGCGGCTAAAGTTTGGCAGTTAGACTCTGGGGGCTAAGCTCCAGTGGTCAAAAGGGAAACAGCCCGCATCTCAATTTAAGGTCCCTAAATTTACACTAAGTGCACGCGAGGTGGTGAGATTTCTTCGACACTGAGGATGTTGGCTTAGAAGCAGCCATCATTTAAAGAAAGCGTAACAGCTCACTCAGTCAGAGATCTCGCGCCGCAGATTAACGGGGCTCAAGTGTAGTACCGAAACTGAGGATTGTAATTGCCTTCGAGCAATTGCAGTGGTAGGAGAGTATTCGCATCAGCTGTGAAGCCGAAGGGGTGACCCACGGTGGAGCGTTGCGAAGTAAGAATGTTGGCACAAGTAACCGCAATACGGGTAAGAATCCCGTACGCCAAAACATCAAGGTTTCCTTGGCAATGTAGATCAGCCAAGGGTTAGTCGGTCCTAAGGAAATGGCGAACGCCGCATCCGATGGACACATGGTTAATATTCCATGACTTTTGCGAAGAGTGATGAAAGGACGGAGTGTAGTAAAGCACGCGCATTATTGGATTTGCGTCCGTGCCGTAAGAATGTACCGGAGGAAAATCCCCGGGCGGCCTTGAGTGGCGAATTCAAGCGGAGCGGAGACGCTCTGGTTTCGATCAGAGTTAATGTGCTCGAGCACGCTTCCAAGAAAATTTTCTAAACTTATCTTCGTGAAATCCGTACCGCAAACCGACACAGGTGATGAGCTCGAGTAGAGCAAGGCGAACGAGTGAGAGGTCCCCAAGGAACTCGGCAAAAAAGCAGCCGTAACTTCGGAATAAGGCTTGCCCACGGAGCTTGCGACGCAAGTCGCAGGTAAAATGGGCCGCAGCTAAAGTATCTCTGGCAACTGTTTAACAAAAACACAGCTCCCTGCG
>ERZ1292625.1025-Hain-H41-01um-R1-1025-length-36836-cov-511_pt1 | contig 36836 bp, 27 predicted proteins | sample MGYA00564400_ERZ1292625 | MGnify/ENA primary metagenome ERZ1292625 (study PRJEB36523, sample SAMEA6512639) | groundwater metagenome | collected 2019-01-08 | study: AquaDiva: Metagenomics assemblies of 32 groundwater samples
AATCCAAGGACCTGGATTTTAGTATGTTTTGGGTGTGAAACATACTAGATCCAGGAACGACCAGGTCCGATTGAGGGTGTCAAATATACTAGATCCAGGAACGACCAGGTCCGACTTGGGTGTCTATGTATGCCACTTAAGATCAGTCTTTTTGAGGGGCTCAAAAAATTTTTTTTTCAACCACCCCCCCCCCCTCCCAAAAAATTTCCCAAAACTTGCTGTATGCCGCCCCAAGGACTGGAACACTTAGACGAGTGTTCCAATACTTTTGGTTTGCCGCAGCAAATGAGTTTCATTCGTGATTTGACTTTGTTGTATTTCCTTCTCTCCCTCGGACAAGAAGATGGCGAGGATAGCCACAAAACCACAAAATTACAGCATTAACAAATGGGAGCAAATACACGGAAAAGATGAGCGAATCGATTTAGGAAAGGAAGGCCGAGGGCGACTTGGGCCGGACAGGCTTGTTGGCGCACACCTCGAGGGTCTCCTTGGTCATTTCGGTGGCCTCCTTGGTCATTTCGACGGCCTCCTTGGTCATTTCGATCAACCCTTTGGTCATTTCGGTGGCCTTGCTCAAGAACTGAACAGACTTGTCCAGCAATTGAGCAGATTTGGCCATAATCGATTCGGCGGCCTCTTCTTTTCGTTTCACGCGCTGTTCTCGCAGTATTTGCTGAACTCGCCTGGCCCGTTGAGTCTTGTTCGAGCGCTTATTGTCCAATCGGTTCAGCTCTCGATTGACAGCAGCAATGTGCGACTCGTTCGGGACGGCGCTTCGCGGGATGTCCAGATGGGGCAGGAAGGGGGCTTGGTCGTGATCGAGACTTTGGCGAGGGAAACTGAAACTCAAAGGAGTGTTGAATCTGTTCGGGTCTTCGGAATTGAAGAGACCGGAGGACAGATCGTTGTCTGGGAAAGAAAGCTCCACTCTTTCCTGCGTCGCTTGCTTGAAGGGACTGGACTCGCATGGATCCATGAACAAGTCCTCCTGTTCCAAGGACGCGTCCGGTTCTCGATGCTGTCCAGGGCCCTCTGGGGCCTCTGGGGCCTCTGGGGCCTCGAGGGTCTCGGCGCTCATCGACCTCGACAAGAGGCTGGACGAATTCGTTCGAGTTCCGTCCGAGGGCATTGGGCTGGGATTTTTCGGCTCAGCCTCGGCGTCGAGCTCGATGGGGCTCGCCGAGCTGCCGCCGGGTTGAGTGGCATTGGGACGAGCGCTGAACCTCGCACTCGCCTTCTTGAGCGCGCAGCGAATTTCGCGACTCGCTTGAGGACCGAGGAGCGCATTGGCCTCAATGGCCAGGAAAGCGCTAAACTTACTGGCGCCGCGAATGTCGAACTCCTTGATGTAGTGCGCGTCGTGTTCGAATATGGCGAACGTGTGGCTGTACAGGTCTCCCAGCACGTTGATCCATTTGCGGGCGCGTTTCCACCTGGCCACTCGACAGTAGACCGAGCCCGAGAAGCCGAGCACTTTGGGCTGGTTGACGTTGGTCAAGATCGGGACATTTTCGTAAAATTCCGCCTCGGGTGGGGACGGGAATGCCTGGATTTGATCGACGAAGTGTCGCAGGACGTAGAATCCTTCCGATCCCTTGATCCTACCGATGGCCGTCGACAGAGCCAAGAAGTAGGCTTCGTGGGACATGCCGTCCCTGGCTTGTTTGTTCTCCTTGGCCATCAGAGGAAGTTCCTGGATCGACACGGAAAATGATTCCCTAGTCGAACAAAAGGCGAACAAGAGGCCAACTTACGACGTCGAATGTCTCCATCTTGTTGATTGGGTGGTGTTAGAGGCTGCGGGTTGCGAGTTTCTCGAGGTTTTTGCGGTCCGGCTGTTTGAGTTGTGATTGGGATTTGGCAAGCAGACGAGGATTTCAGGCACGGGTTTCGATCGACAAGGAATTTTCTGATCAACACAAAGAAACTTCTCGCCCCCAAATGTCCGGATCACTTCAAAAATTGTCCGAATTTCCATCTCCGCAAAAAAAATAAAGGACGAAAGGCCTCAAAGGGGAATCGAGAGGAACCCCTAGCCCGTTCGAATCTCCTAGGTTCTGCGTCTCCGGAATCAGGAACTACCCCAAAACGCGGCGCACCTCTCTAAGAGAACGCGCGAGGCAAAACGCGAACCATGGACGCGTGACTGCGTTCGATCCGTCTCATGTCTTGGACATGAGCGGACATCTCGTGATCTCGGGAATCGGGGCTCGGGCTGGGTGTGCCCTGTGCCGGAAGACACCGCCGAGGATCGCCAAGCCTCACGGAAGCCCGTGGGAAGCGAGGGGAGAAGAAAGGAAGCGAAAATACCCAAAACTCGATTCGCCCCGCGCGCCCCCGCGAGACGATGTCTCGAGAAAAAGGGGCACAAACCCAAGCTGGCTCTCTTACCTCCTGGTACTTTGAAGTGTGTTTGCGCAATTCGTCAAAGGAGCCATTCGAAAAAAATTAACGACAAAAAATGACTGAGCGTAGACCACGAGTATGCGGTAACGCGAATTCGACGCATTTCACGCCAGATTGGGCGTGGCTCGATTTCGAAGTCAACTTCGTCAAATCCCATCGAATTTTCTCCGTTGTTTTTCGTTCGATTAGGAATTTTCCTTTTCGAATGGAAATTGCTTTCCTCAGACTTTTCCTCATTTTCCTCGATTTGCTCCTCGAAACCGGATCCCTTCTCACTTTTCATTTCACAATTCAAAGAACCGAAGAACAAATCAAATGAAAAGATGCTTGGTAATCGAAGAGAAGTCAGACGAGCCTATCTGGCAGAAAAACGCGCGGATTGAGACCCCGAAGCTGCAGATGAACACCCAGCTGCTGGACGCGGAAACTCTGGCTGAGGCCACCGCGACCTTTTTCAAGTCCGATTCGGTCAAGTACCTGACGGACGAGGAGAATCGGGTCAAGGTTTTCGGCAAGGTGTACCAAGTGCCACGGAAGCAGTGCATGTACGCGACTCGTCCTGGAACCACCTACAAGTTCTCGGGCCTGACGATGAAAGCCCACGACGAGCAAGAGCTACCAGTTCTCGCGAAAATCCGAGAAGCCGTGGAACGCGAGACCAAGACGCAGTTCAACGTGGCAGTCATCAACTACTACGCGGACGGCCAGAACACAATCGGCTGGCACGCGGACGACGAGGGCGAAATGGTCAAGGACTCTCCAATCGCATCCGTTTCGTTTGGAGCCACTCGCGATTTTCGATTCCGCCTGAAAGCCGATCACTCGGTCACCCACGGCGTTGCTCTCACGCATAACATGTTGTGCGTGATGCACTTCCCGACCAATCGCGACTGGGAACACAGCGTACCCAAGCGGGCCGGAGTGAGCGAACCTCGAGTGAATATCACCTTTCGCACTTTTAAGTAACCACTCTGAAACTTGTTTATTCTCTCGTTTCACATTAAACCTTTTTATTCTTCTCAATGCGAAAAGTTGATCAGAGCAGCAAGCAATCCGAAAAGAACAGTGACGGCGGCTATCGCCCTGGGCACCAGCGATGTCTGTGACCCAGAGTAATCGGGGATGTTGGTTCCAATGTCTCCTTTGCCTTGCAGCTCCACGGGCGAGGGGAACGGGTTCTTGGCGAAGAGCACGCTGCTCGGAGAGCTTGCAGAGTAAGCGACCGACTCCAGTGTACTGACCACATCGGAGGCCGTCATCGAGGGCTGGTGTGCGAAAGTCATCGCCGCCAGGGCCGCCACCAAGGGAGACGAGAACGAGGTGCCCGTGACCGTGACCAACAGGCCGGTGATCGTGGGTCCTTCAATCGGCTCGCCTGGTGCGTACAGGTCCACGCAGCTGCCAGAATTACTGAAACTCGAAATGGCCGCGTCCGGAGTGTGCGAGCCCACCGTGAGCGCATAGGCTGCCCTGGAGGGACTAAAGTCACATGCATCGGCGCCGTCGTTCCCGGACGAGACCACCACCACGACCCCGCGGTTGAGGAACGCGTCCTGGATCTTCAGATCCAAGGAAATGCTGGGGCCGGAGCTGCCCAGCGACAGATTGATCACCTTGGAGGCCGAGGTGGCGTGGTTCACGGCTGTAGTTATAGCGGAGATAATGTCACTGATGAAGCCCTCTCCGTTGCAATCCAGGGCGCGGATGGACTTCACGTACACGCCCTTGCCCGCGCCGTAAGTGGTGGAGGTGACCATTGAGGCGACGATGGTTCCGTGGCCGTTGCAGTCCCCGGTTTCGTGGCTGCCCGTGACGTCCGCCAGAAAGGCGACCCTTCCCCCGAGCTCGCTGATTGTAGTGTCCACCCCGGTGTCAACGACGTACACGAACACTGGGTTCTCGCCCCCAGTCACCGTGCTGCTGTAGTAGCCATCGATTGCGTTCGTGTTGTCGCCCTTTTTGCCGTCCAGGATGTCGATGTGCCAGGGCGCCGGGGTCGAGGAACTCGAGGGCTGGGTGAACAAGGGAGAGAAGCGGGACTTGCTGGCAGTTTCACTGCCTACGGAATGGACCCGGACCTTGCCCCCGGGTTTTGACAGGCTACTGAGATCTTTTTTCTGTCTAGCCGGCTCGATGAGACTCGCTGGATTGTTGTTTATCCTGACCTTTCCCCCGGGCTTGGTGAGACTGGCAGGCTTGTACTCGCCGTAGAACCGGCCACGAGACTGGCTCGAAGCATGGATGCGCACTCGCTGGTTCGGCTCGACGGCCAGGACTCGGTACTGCTTTTCGGTAGACTCCTCAGCCAGGTGCGACTCCACGACGCTGGCCACGGTCTCGGGGTCCGAGTTCAGCACCAGGACGTAGCCCTCGGACAGATGCATCGTCTCGAACCCGTGAAAGCCCAGTGTCCCTAGGATCTGCTTCGCGCCAGGGCTCTGACCAGAGATCCGTGCCTGTCTCTCGGACTCTAGCATGAACAGAGGCGACTCCTCGGCCTCCGAATAGACCACGATCACCGAATGGTCGAGCGAAGGCCGGCCGACCCCGTCGCGGTAACAAGCCACCGACGAAATCCACGCGACGCAAACAAACGCGAACCCGAGCACGCGCAAAAGAAGCATTCGGGATTGAAGTGTTGCGCTTTGTGAAATCCTGGTAATTTAAAATATATAAAGAGGAAGAGATAATATTCTTTCTGTCAAGAAATTTCTCCAGAAATCTGCCGCCACTTGGAAGAAATTTCCAGACTTACCAAAAATTCACGTCTGGTTTCAGGCTCTCGGTCTCGGGTCTCTCATTTCTCAAATGGAAAGCGCGACGAATCCCGTGTCTAGGAAACCTTTGCCCTTTCCCGCGATCCCTCTGCGGACGTCTTGGAAAATCGCAGACTATCAGCGAATCAAGCCCGACGAAAAGAAAGAGACTCATCCGGAACGGAAAAGGGCGAGGAAGCCGAGATACCCGCCCTTGGCCACGAGTCCAGTCGAAGCTCCCGCGAAGCCGATCCAGACCTCCCCCGGCAAACCGAGAATGAAGCTCTGGATGCCAGGGACTGAGCCCAATCTCGCGGCAGCGGCCGCCGGATTCCGAAGGAGAAAGATACAACTGGAGCCTGTTTCCTCGTCATCTGAGTCTTCTTCGTCTTCTTCGTCCTCTCCTGGTCCCGGCGACTGGTGCTCCGTGTCCAGTCTGCAATAATAAAGAATGGCGGCGTTTCCCGCAAGTCTCTGTGTGTAATTTGCAATAATAAAGAATGGCAACGACCTTTAGTGTTTCCCGCAAATTCTGAGATCAACGACCTTTAGTGCTTCCCGCAAATTCTTGACTAACAAGCGAGATCCTTTCTATATTTATTTCTCATTCTTCATCCTTCCCGCACGAGATGGCGCGCGAAGAAGACCCGAACAAGGGCTGCGACCTGACGTGCTTCCCTCCGCTGAGGCCCGACCCTACCGGCCGCTACGTCTACGGCTTCCGCTTTGTGCCCGGGGCCGTCGAACGCGCACTCGAGAACTTCCCGGTCGAGGAGCTCAACGCCCACAACAAGAAACTTCGCGCTCTCCATACCCGTGATACGATATGCAAGGTCGACTTCTCCCTGTTCCCTGCCCAACCGATCCGGATCATCCAGGTCTACTCCAAGGAGTACCTGGAGAACCAGAGGGCTCATGGCTCCTTGGTCCCTGATCAACCGCTCCAGGTCATCCCCATCTGGTCGCCCAGACCACAGTCCCTAAGAAATCACACGTCGAACTGTTCGCCTATCCAGCCACAAAACACAGAAGACGCGCGGATGGATTGAAAATTTCGCAAATCGAAGAAATTTCCTATTTTTGGTCTCTCGGGCTCTCGAGCTCTCGAGTAAAAACTTTTTTGTTACTTGCTCACAATTCATCGGACTAGAGAACAGAAGTTCGAACAGAACCAGGCCGGGACATATACAAATCAATCACTCTCTCTTGCACATCCATCGCTTGGTGACTCTACGTGTCTACGATGGCTTCATACAACAAATCCAAGGTCGACGCCTTTGACGGCTTGTTTGCTCAAGTCGTGACCGCGCACCCAGAACGACAAAACGGCATCCGCGAATGTCTCGAGTCGTTCAAGAAGATGTTCGAGACGTACAATCCTCAGGACCCCGTCCACCGCGATATCGTCCTCTCCGATGACAAGTCTGTGGACTTCGCCGGTCTTCTGCTTAAGATGGCCAGCGATGTCGGCAAAGACAAATACGTTCATCCTGTTTCTCGCAGTCTCTGGTACGCGAAGAAGGCGAATGATTTGTCGAAATTGGATCAGAAGGCAGATCCGATTCGTCACATGTCGCACGGATTCGAGTGCGCCTTCAAAGTCTTGGTCAACCTCGGATTCAACCCGTACGATCAAAAGGAGCTCGAAGGCGACCGCAACGCGCTCGGTTTGATTCAGGGTGCACTGAACACGTTCTGCCAAGGCATCAATGCAGTGAGGCCCCAAGCGCAACGTATACAAGACGAAATCAACGAAGCGATCGCGGAGGAGGAAGAGACCCAAGACTTGTCGAAAGAAGAACGAGGCCAAATCAAACGCGCCATCAAGGAAGTCCAGCAAATGAAAACCGCTCGCCTGGAACACCGCGATCGCGACTTCTTGACCAACATCGAGCGCTTGCTTGATACGGTCATAACCGCTGACGATTTCGAACCTTGCCACCAACTGATGCGCAAAGGCTGCGAATTTTTGATCCGGTTGTTCGGCGCCAGAAACCTCACGGACGAGGACTTCGAACGCGCGCAGGGTGAGGCGAATGAGCTGGCGGAAGCCGGAAAGGAACTCGACGCCGAATATTTCGATGCATTCCAATGGATGGAACAGGCCCTGGACTTCATCGCCGAGCGAGCGCATCCCCGACACTTCGTCGCAACCTTCCACAGTGAAGCACAATACATCGAGGAATCCTTTAACAACCCACGGATCTTCGGCATCTTGAAGCTCATGCTCGCCGCGATCGACAAAAGGTACCCGCCAAAGCCCGGCAAGGCGTTTTCTTCCTCCTCGTCTTCCGCGGCCCCTGTCGCAGTGATCAATCTGGCCGGCGACGAGACCGAAGACGAAAAAGACGATGTCAAGATGACGATCCCGTCCGTTGTCCGTGGAACCAGCGGCTCTTCCGTCCAGGTCCCGCAGAACGTCGGTGAGATCAATCAATTGATTGAGGTCACCAAGAGCCTGCTGCAACAAACGTACAGAGACGGAAAACCGGGTATCGTCTCCTTAACGGCCGTGGGGATGCAGAAAGGAACCGAGGAACTCCTGAAATCTCTCGTTATGACGCTCGAATACCTCCGCGACTTTCCCCATCTTACTGTCTGCTTCCAGCTGGCGCGCGAGGCTTGCAGAGGCTTGCTGCCGTTGCTCAGTTCGGTCTTGACCCACGAACAATACAACGACTACAAGAGACTGGTCTCCAATCTCAACAGGAACCACACAGCTCGTAACAAGAGTGGGAAATACAACCTACCAGGCGACAATGAAGATCGCAATTTTAAACTCACCAATTCCATCGTCCCAACTGCAAACAGCTTCGCAGTCGCGTTTAGCAAGCAGACGGCGCTCACAGGGTTCATGGGAGCCAAAGCGGCGCCGTTGTCTTCGATCCTGGCATCAGTGATCAGATTGATCGACGAGAAGGGGGTCCCCGAATTGGTCAAGAAACCCAAACGGATCAGAAAGAAGGCAGTCGCCAAGGATGACGACGAAAGCGACAGCGAAGAGGAAGCGGCGCCCAGCATGGCCGGACTTGTGGTCAGCCGACCCAACGAGGATGTCAGGATGTCATCGATTCCCAGCGGCAGCGAGATCTCGGCCGTGATCAGCCGTATCGAAGAATTGAAGCTGAGAATACCCAGGGACGATAACGGGGACTTCGGGGTGAATCGACACGATGGTACAATTAAGCTCTTGAGCTGCCTAGGGACGTCGCTATCAGGTCTACAACCCGGTGGCAACTTGGACGACGCCGAGTTAGTGTCCAAGGGATGCGATTACCTGACGTCGTTGTTCGGGTCGTCGTTGTCTACGGATGCCTGGACAAAGACCAGAAAAAATGCCTTTGCGTGGATTAAAGCCCGTCAACCAACGTTCTACACCAACAGTGGTCCCTCTCGTATCCGACGGTTTGCCGATGCCATAGGAGACGCTCTATTCCCCTTCACCCGCCGCGATGCTCTCGTTTCGTTCCTCGGGTCAGACAATTGCCAATTGATTGCCGAGATCGCGAAGTTCCTTTCCGATCTGATTGCCGCCAAGAACCCCAGCAAGAAGGCGGTCGCCAAGAAGATGCCAAACAAACCGCAAGAAGTCAAGGTTCCCGTGATCCAAGTCCCGGAGCCGTTCGAATTGTCGATTTACGCCCAGCGCGAGCCCTTGACTCCACTGGTGACGACCAATTCCCCGTCCCCCGCGATTAAAATGGGTATCAGTATACCTGTCGTGGCCACTGTCCCGGTCGATTACGATGTGAATATGCTCGTGACCTTTCCGACTCGGGACTGTTTCATCGTCGGCGGGAGGTCACGGAAAGTCCAAGTGCGAAATTCGGCGGATGGAGCCCTGATCGGGGACTTCCAAGTGACGGACAGCGAATTCCCGAATGTAACAGCCGCTTGTTTTTCAAGAGACGCGAAACAACTCGCCATCGGCGGAGATTCCAGCTTTGTTAGCATCTGGGATCTCCAGGATCCAAAGAACATGAAATTGGCCCACAATCTTGTCGTCCGCGACAAAGTGGGCACGGCGCACACTCTCCTGTTCTCCGCGTCTGGAAAGAGTCTGATCACCTGCTTCAGCACCGATGGTACTCCCCCGGTCAATTCGTGGAAAACCGACACGGGGAAGTTGGACTGGACGCTCAAGGAATTGTCGTTTCGCGACGACAAAGCCATTGACATTTGCCTGTCCAAGGACAGTACGAAACTCTTCTGTGCGTCTCGGAACGGCGCAGTCAGCGTCTGGAGCACCGACACGAGCCCTCCGACGCGGAAAGCCGACTGTGACTGGGAATACGCAGAACCACCGGGAGTGGCGACCCGGATCGAGTTCTCGCCTTCGGGGGATCGTATAGCCATGGGCACTCAAGTCGGCAATTTGATTCTGTGGGATTATGAATCGCTCAATTGCGTCGCAGCACCCAGTTCGGACGACGACGCTCCCGTTGTAAGCATCAGCTTTTCGCCGAACGGGAGATTCATCGCCTGGGCTACACGCCGATGCATCCGGATTTCCCAGTCTAGCAGAGGCGATTTGGTCGCCGAGCTGCCTATGCGCGGTTGCGCGGTCGCGCGCTTCTCCCTTGACGGCAAACGTCTGATAGCAGGCAGTGTAAAGGGCACAAAGGAGCATCTGCTGACGATCTGGGACGTCTCGAAGTTGTATCGTTGACCTCTTTTTCGTGCTTTACTTAATTCGGGAACCGCTCTATCTACATCTCTTTCTGTGTCTATATTAAAACCCCAACTGCGGTCTGTGATCATCGGCAAAAGACTCAGAGAAAACATGCTCCCTTTTACACCCTACAAACCAACGTTCACGAGCGCTTCCTCGGGGAACAGCGATGCCCAAGCGGCGATCAGCGCGTTCATGGAACAGCTGGCCAAACCGAAGTATTCCATCCAACCAGCCCCTTCCGAAGTTTCTTCCACTCAATCGAACCCTTTCGGCTTTTCCTCGTCTTCCTCTGCCCAGCCAGTCCCTTTCAGCTTTTCTTCCACCCAACCGAACCCTTTCAGCTCTTCCGTCGCCCCTTCGCCTTTTTCGGGCTCCGTGGGCTTCAAGCCCTTCACGGAAGAGATCAAAGCCGCCATCGCGGGAGTGCAATCGGAGCAACCTATCGCCGCCGTCGACTACATCAGTGGCATCCGAGCCATCTCTGACCAGTTGCAAGCCATCGATAGGCATTACAACGGCTACGGGTCAAAATTGACGTATTTCAAGAGCCAGTTGTCCTACCTGCTATCCCCGTTGTCCTACTTCCTCGACTCTTTCAAATACATAGAGGACGAGACGATAAGACGCGAATTTGGCGTGTACCGAAATGCGACGAGGCTGTATCAGCGCGTGTTCGGTCACTTCAAGCGCAAACTCGAGTTCCTCGACCGAGAGCTGGTCGACGAAGTCAAAAACTCCGCTGTCGTTGAAGTGTCGTTGTCGACGGGTCACGGAATCCCCGAGACCTTCAAGGATTTGCGCCTGCTCACGGAATCGATCTCCGAGAAAATCGAAAAACCCGACTCGAACTCTGGATTCACGCAATATGACACACGCTACGCTGACAAGCTTGGTCCACCCGAGAACATCGCTGTAGTAGTCGAGGCCGTGTGTGCGGCACTCGATGAGTTTTCAAACGGCCTGGATCTGATCGATCGATTCCATCGCCAGAAGTGGAACCAGATGGACAAGGACGCCGAGGGCGCGTTCGGCCCGAAAGCAACCATGGACAAGACGAACCAAGTAGTGCTCAAACGCCACGTCGATGCCCTGGAGTCTCTGTTCCAGCAACAGCCCACCACTTCCGCCGAGGGCCGTGAGTTCAGGACATTCCTGGAGAAGCTGGCGGCCGCGATCACGGAACTCGCCTTCAAACTTGAAGACCGTGAGTACGCGACAGGGGTCCAGGCGTTAGGTGCGATGTGCGGACATTTGCTGAAACTCTTCGGGTCGACTTACCTGAACCCCGTCGAATACAACAAGGTGTTCTCGGGCATCAACAAGGAAGCAAAATCCGCGTCTCGCGACCGCTTCGTGCGAGATTTCCAAGTCGCGTCAGAAGCGCTGAAGGGAGCTGCTCCTAGGCAAATCAAGCTCAAGGACTACCCCGGTATCCATGTCGTCAACCAGGCCATCCAGTTCGCCTTTGATGTCATCGGCGGCAAATACTCGAGCGCCGACCGCAGAAAGAAGACCAAAGAGCAACTGCGACGCCAAGCCATGGCGGATGAACTCGAACTCAAAGAGCCGCCGTCGACAAGCTTTTCTACCACCACTGGCCAAGGCTACATCATCTTGCTCGCTTTCTCGCCCGATCCAGAGTCGGGGCGATTGGCGGTTCATTGCGCCGAGGGCAGGAGTCGCGCTATCAAAATATTCTTGTACAACAACAACACAGACTCGTGGCGCCTGGAACGAACAATCGAAGACACTGGATGGCTTCGCAGTATGTGCTTTTCTCCGTCCGGGAAGGTCCTGGTCGGGATGACATCGGACCAGTTGCTTACATGGGACATCGGGAATGGAGAGCCTAGTGGCGCCTTGGAGAAGGTGGAGATTAAACTGGAGAAGATGTCGGTTTCATCGACCAGGAACCTCATCGCCGCAACAGGGACGCCAGAGACTGGAACCGAGCCTTCCGTGATCATGGTCTGGTCCGCGGAGTCGAGGGGGATCGTTTGCGCGGCGAAGCTATCCGATCGGGGGTATGGGGCTGTGCGATTTTCCCCGGACAGCGAAGTCCTGGCAGCCGCGAGTCACCAGGGCGTCATCGATGTCTTCAGCGTTCACGGCGGATCGGAAACGATCCGACTCCAATACTCGACCGGGAAGAGGGGTATCCGAATCAACGATATTTTCTTTTCGCGCGACGGCAAGAAGATGATCGCCTGCTACGCTTCCCCGCACGTCGACGTATTCGATGTACCGACCGGGCAGTTGGAGAAGACAATCGAAATGTCTGTCCCTATTCGAGAGTACCACACAGCGACGGCGCCGTCTATCTACAAATCCGTTCTCCATGAGGGCAGGCATTTGATCAGAGCCGCTCCGGGAGCCATCTGTGTGCTGGACTTGCGCACCGGGAAAGAAGTCAGGAAAGTGCAAGCGGCCTTTGACGACGGCGGTCCACTTGCCCTTTCTCCCAGCGGCGAGGCACTGGCTTGTCATTTTGGAAAAGGCATCGCCAAACTCTTCGACACTGAATCCTTGCTGCATCGTCATTCCAGCGGCGAGGCACCGACAAGTAATTGGAACAAAGGCATAGACCTCGATTCCTTGATACCTCGCGACTAGCGCGCGACCAGCGTGTTTTACTTGTCTTAATTGGACCTCGGGTCTATGATTAAATTAAATCAATTATGCTTCCGGGAACGACTTTCTATCGGAAATTTCTCGTGCGCGCTAGGAAATTTCCGTTCTGTTGATCGGCGCCTCCCCTTTTCCATTTTCCAATTCACAATCCAAATCACCGGACCAAAGAATCGACTCTCTGTAAGAAGTTTCCTGGTACACATGAGAAATTTCCTTTTTGTTCACCAGCGCCTCCTCTTTTCCATTTTTCAGTTCACAACTCAAACCACCCGAGCAAGATGAAGAAGAAAGGCAATCCAGAGAGCGGACGGGCAGAGGAGGACCCCCTTTTCTATGACGAAGACGAAGACGAGGCGCCACGAGAGGAGAGAAAGATACCTCCCGAACAAAGGGCGGCCGAAGTCATGCTCGAGCCATTCTTGTCCAATTTCAAGCGACTCGCAAATAATGATGATCCCGCGACCGCTGGCTTCAGGATCAAGGCGATGATGAACGGGACCTTCCGGGAGCTCCACGGCGAAGCTGTTTACAAATGCGCGTCGATGACGAAGAAGAAGAAACCGATGCCGAAAAAGTTCGAAGAGGAGCTCGAATGTTTGCGTAAGATCTGGAAGCTTGTGCAATCAGCGAAGGATCTCTTGCAGAGGTTCGACCAAATCTGCAGCAAACCAATCGACAACGAAGCCAATGTACTGCGAGCCAGAGTGGGACTGGGCGACTGGGTCAAGAAAGCAAACGACCAATGTGACAGACTGATGCGGCTCCTGGGCCTCGAAGACGTGGACGGTAACGAGGTCACCGAGGACGCGGATGGCAATATCGTCGACCCGTTTTCAGATGGACTGTTGGTCATGACTTTTAGGGAGCTGATTGACTATGCCGACGACATCTGTCTCGACGCGCTTGACACCAAAAAACCGCTTGATCCCAAGTGGCAAGACGTCTTCAATTTCCTGGTCATCGTCTGGGAGCTCATAAATAATATGATCGACAAGATCAAAGAGCACAGCGACTCCTTTATGACACCCGACTGACATCGAGTCGGGTGCTTTTTCCATGGAGAAGAAAGAGATGTAGTCAAAGAGTCGCGATTAAACATTTTCGGGTAAACCCATCACTGTGACTATGTTAACCTTCATCGATCTGCGAAAGGACACGACATCGATATGTCTTTTGATCCTCTTCCAGGTGACAACTGGAGAGCCCGTCAAGAAGAGATCAAGGTCCCGCTTGGCAAACCAGACAGGCCCCGTGACAACTCCTTCGCAAATGAGCAGAGCTCGAAAAACCAACAAGCCGGTTCAAGACACGCAACCCAGGATCGCTGGAGGCTCCCGTTCCCCGGGGCTTACGACGAGGACATGGCTGAAATCTTGCCTCCTCGTATACCACCCACAAAAGGCTACGCCGCATTCGGTCCGGACAGCGTCGAGCCCGGCACCAGCAGAAGAAGAGACGTGGAACCCCCTCATGTCTATCGACCACTCAGTGAAATCCCAATCGACTATGAGCAAGTCGAACGCCACCAAAAAAGAATCCACCGGTTTGACCAGAGGAAACCCGCGTCTAGTACCATCGACGAATTTATCACCGAATGCGGACAGGTGACGCATTCAAAGGGCCCAGATCTCGCGAGCTTGCTCACGGAGCTGCCGCTCGAGCGCCTGAAGATTCAACGTCGGAAATCGAGGGAAGCCATTCAGCCGCCCCCGGAGATCGGAGTCCTTAGTCGAGCGAATAGCATCGTGACAAGCGCGTACTCGTGCTCGGCCGGTATCCATCTAGCCAGTCCAAGGCCCGCGGGGCGAGACGATAAGGATAAACCGACGGCCTTGAGAGAGGAGAAAACGCCGCCCGCAGATATCGAATTCAAACGAGGAACAAGGCCTGGAACAAGGCCTGGAACAAGGCCTGCGGTGAAAGGATTCAGCGACAGGCCAAGGCAAGGGGAAACAGGAGAAGAAAAGACGGCAAGTGACAAGGGCTTCAACGAGCTCTTCGAACGGCTGGTCAGATGCGAGCTGCCTCGTTTATTCGACGGTAGCGATCTCAGGGTGTCATTCAGGAACGGCACGACCAACCTCGCCAACAAACGCGCAGGAAAGGCCTGTCAACACCTTGCAGATACAATACGCAAGGTCACGCAGGCGATCCGCTCGAAATATTACGCGAAAAGTCTCGGGCTCATCCGAGACACGTGTCAAATGCTCCACCGCTTGTTCGTGACGATGGGAAATGGCGTCGACTTGTTCCGAGAGCAGGAGCCGAAGATCGCGCGTGCCAAGAGGAAGATGCTGCGTCTCCGTGGTCGGCACAAACTGCTCTGTCTGCCAGTCGTCGACCTGATATTCGACATAACCAATAAGATCACTTACCTTCATCAATTTCAGGCGATCTTCGAGGACGCGGTCGTCTCCAATCTCGTGACACAGGGCCTGGAATTTGTCTTCAAGTTCATCGCCGTCAAATACCCACAAAAGAGAAGGATGTATCGGAACAGGAGGATTTGAAAATAAGAATATCGTAAAAACCCGGGAGCGTGGACCAGAAATTTCTTTTGGTTGGCAGGAAATTTCCCCAAAATAAGAATATCATAAAAACCCCGGGAGCGTGGACCAGAAATTTCTTTCGGTTGGCAGGAAATTTCCCCAAATTCATGATTTTGCCATTCATATGAGCGACAGTTTGGCCATAGTTCAAACGCACTCGGAACATGGACAAGACCGACGACGAGAAGGTCAAACTCGCACTCAAGGTCCGTCTCATCGAGGAACGGACCTCGTACTTCCGGGCCTCGCGGGACAAATACGCCTTGATCGCCAAGTTCCGGGTCGGAGAGAAAGAGAAGCCCCCCGCGGAGCAAATGAAGACCGCCACTATCAATTTCATCAGCGATTGCGAGGACGAGTGGCTGGCCATGTCGCTGGAGAAGAGACCGATGCGAGACGAGTTCGCGCAGCTCGTCGACGCCACCGATGAGATCTGGCTTAAGATACGTGAAGCGTTGAAGTTCGTGGACAGAATCATGGATTCGTGTCTCAAATCGCGGATCCATCCAGAGTTCCGGGTCAAGGCCAAGGAGGAGCTGCAAGCATGGTACGCGGAAGAAGAAGACGTCTGTAGACGTTTCTTGGAAAAGGCAGGACTGGGAGCCGAAGGCCCGTTGATAGAGGAGGACGACGACGAGCTGGATCAGACGGATCAGGACTTGACCCCGTTCGGCGGCATGGCTCTCGTCTTCAAGGAGACGCTGTTGTACATCAACCAGACGTGCGCCGAGGCAGCCGACAACAAAGAGGCTGCCAGTCTCGATTGGATGAACGCCGAGCACGTACTCACCGAGTGCTGGAAACTTTGGTGTGCTGTGAGAGCTGACATGCAAAGCTACAACAAGGTCTTCAAGCCACGTGAAAAGGCTGAGCGATAAGGACTCTGATACGCGAAAAGTGTAGAGTTTATTGATTTACCAGATGCAATAAAACAAGAGATCAAGGCTGTTGCGTGAAATCGACGCCGACTAGATTCGCCCTCGAGGCAGACACAGGGCTCCATGCAGCAGCTTGTCCGCCAAACGTCTCGGCGACCGGCAGTCTAGGACGAAACCCGTGCGTCCTCTCGCCTGAAACGTCCTCGATGTCAATTACTCGCTGCACGTCGTCGAGTCGTTTCTGGCACTCTGCTTTGCACGCTGCGGTGCATGCACTGAACACGAAGATCTGGTCGACTTTCGTCCGCTTTGTCGACGAGGAGTGAGAGGAAGGGTCGTAAGGACACTGGCCGTTCCCGACGAAATACGAGCACGACAAACGGCTTAACTCACTGCGATCGGGATCGCGATCGTCTTTCTGCTCACGGTGCTTGTCTATCACATCGAACCCGACCCGGTGGAACTCCCAGGCCTCTGGCAACGAGGCCACCTGATCTGTCCACTCGTTGGCACGGTACAGTCGAGTGGCCACCTTCAGCGCCTCGCTGAGCTCCCAGGCGAGTCTGTCGGGGAGCTTGGCGTACCGCGAGTATCTGCTGGCCTCGTGTTGCAGTCTCAAGTACCAGGCGCGCAGACATGGCGGCAGAGAGTCGATCCACTTCTGGACGGAAATGGGCCCTCCAAGGCTCTGTCGCGAACAGAAGAGTTCCAGGAGCAAGCTCTTGTTTCTTGTTTGGCTCAAGTAGACTTGGAGTGGGTGGGGATCTAGACTTGGTCCCAGGACTCGAGCCCTGAGCTCCAAGAGCCTGAGATGAATCAACATCAGATTGAACTCGACGAGTGATTTGTCGTTGATCAGCGTCTCGCCGACCACGCCAGGACGACAACTGGGCGCCGAGTTCACCTGGAACTTGGTTCCCCAGTAGAACGGCCTGAAGAGCTCAGATGATCGGATCCAGTTCGGATCGGACCGGGCCTTGTCGTGATCACGGTCGTGATACGGGTCGTAATTAGTTGGGTCGGCAGCGGCCTCGGCTTTGCGTACTCGACTCCACAGGCAGTTTTTGAATCCGTAGACAAAAGGACACTTGTTCCGCTTCTCCATCATCAACACACTCTCCCCTGACCGCGCCTCGAAGAAGACCAGCCCGATCTCGTCCATTGATCGCAAGACGCCTTCCCATGCCTTGAGGTAACGAGCAACCAGTCCGATCAAGTCGTCCTTGGGGTCGAGGATCGTCAGAACTGTAATCACCGTGGCCAGTTCATCCTCGGTCCAAGTGGCCCACGCGCTCTGGGACGAAGCCGAAGGAACAGAAGGAGCCAAAGGGGACAAGCAATCTCGGAATTCGCTAAATCGTTTCAGTACTGTGTCGCTGCGGACCCATTCTTTGTAGATCGAGGCGATCCGGTCCATTGTCGCCTTGGAGCGCGCCCCTTCTCGCAGATTCGCCGCAGGACTCGTGTAGGACTGCAGTCGCATCATCTCATAACAACCACTCTTTTCTTCGAACACGGGGTTGCAAGTGCGAGTGGGCGAAATCCTGATTTCTCGGAGCACGGAGATGTGCTTGCCAGAGGCCGCGAACCCTTCGTACTTTGGCAAATACAGATGATCTTTCGGTCGTTGGCCGAGAAGACCCGCGTATCTACAGGCCCAGTACCTGTGACCGGAACGTAAACAAACACTCTCAGAGTCTTAAGCTCTCTCTCTCTCGGTACCGTTCGCGTGGCGTGAGCAAGCAATCGATGAAGAAAATGCGCATCAATTCTGCCAACTGCTTCTCTTCGGGGGTTTCGAGACCCACTAGTTCGTACTCGGCGGCGCTGGCCCGGATGCTGATCTTCTCCGCCTTTTCCCGCGTCCAGTCGAACTTGTCCATATCGATCTGGGCAGAGAAGAAAGACGGTTCTGTTTTTGGTTTCATTTTTCTTGTTTGGATTGTGATTTTGCTGGCTCGTACGAATCGGGATATTTTTTTGGCTAGTGTATGTAAGTCTTGTTGGCCGCGGATAGACAGCGAAAATGGGACACCTAGTCAGCGCCGTTGGCCCGGGACTGGGCATCGCGACGAACGAAAGCGGGAAGCGACGAATAGACTCGGCCGATCACACCAGCGACGTGGCGAGTCTGTTACCTGATCGTCAAGCAGGGTCCGGACCGGCTCCTAGACCGGCTCCTAAACCGGCCCCTAAACCGGGCCCTAGACCAGGCTCCAAACCGAACCCAAGCCCGGGTCCGGGCCCGGGTCCGGGCCCCGTGTTCGAGGTCGGGTACGGACCAGATGAGCAGGAAGAGGAGGGCGACGTGATCATGGAACTGGATGACATGGAAGACGAGGACCAGCAGCAACAAGAGGAGGTGAAAGTCAAAGAGAAGGACGCAGAGGACAAGCTGGGCGTCCAAGTAAAAGGCCTAACGAACCAGCAATTGCTCACGCTTCAGGCCCTGTCGCTGCTGGCCACGACACACGCGAAGACGAATCAACTCCGGATCCCCGCGGACCTCTGCGTGATCGTCGTGGACACGGAGACCACGGGTCTGTTTGCGAAGAACAAAGAGGTGTGGATGACCGAGTTGGCCGCGGTGTCTCTCGTCGATCCCTCCTCGTTCATCTCTTCCTTGGTGCGACTCCCCGACGACGCCAAGATCGAGCAAAAGGCCTCGGAGCTCAGCGGCATCACCGAGGAGATGTGTCGCCAAGGCAAATCGGAGATCGAGGCTCTCCTGGACCTGGTGGTTTTTGTGCAGAAGCAGAAAGAGGCGCAACAAAAGACAGATCCCAGGGTAAAGGTCCTGTTGGTGGCGCACAACGCCCCCTTTGACGCGAAGGTGATCCGGGGCGTCTTCAAGAGGACCGCGTTCCAGCCCAGTCTGGACCTGAGCCAGGTGTTCTGGGTCGACACGCTGCAGATCGTCCGGAACAGTGGCGCACGGGAGAAGAAGAATTCGCTCGGCGCCTTGGTGGACAGGGAATTCCCGGCGATCGACACCGGCTCGATGCACCGAGCACTGGCTGACTGCTTCGCTCTGAGCGCGCTCATTCACCATAAACGCGACACCTTTTCGGCTTTGTTTCAAGAAAAAAATTGGAAACCTTTTTACTCGGATGAATAAAATTTTGGTCTGTCCCGGAAAAAAAGCCACAGTGAGGAGAAGGGCCATTAGGCTACATGAGCCACGGCAGAGTGGAGAGGACGATCATTCGGAGACGCACGGATGTTTGCTCGTTGACGGTCGCTGACGCGCTATAGGTCTTGATGTACTCGTCGATGGTCGGCACGGGCAGCTCGTCGGTTATCGTTCCCACGGAGAAGAAAGTCCCTTGAACTGCAGTGTTGCCGTCTGCGTGGATGAATCCGATTGTTGGATCGTTGAGTCTTCGCGTCTCAGGAATCAGTTGGATCCTGTAAAGACCAGCAGCCCCTACGATTCGCGACGGTTTGAGGACCCAATACAACCGATCACTGGGCTTCGCTTTGGGCCACGAATCGTAAACCTGAACACGGCCCGACACGAAGAGATCGATTTCGGGAGATCCCGTGTTCCAGGGCGAGTTCAGTGCCGGTTTGCCAGTCTGCGCATCAACGGACAGGGTGTTGCCGATGGCGGTGCCTTGAAAACAGAGGGACTCGACTACTGCTTTGACCTCTTCCGGAGTGAGGGCCTTGTTCGAGTACGTTTTGTTGAACGAGTTGGCATTGAGAAGCCTTCTTTGACCTTCTCCCGGCATGCTGAAGATGCACTGATTTTGGACAATCGTGTCGTTTTGGTTGTCGTGCTCGATCTTGGCTGTGACGTGAGGAAGGATGCCGATGTTTCGGTTGGCGGAAAAGGCGGGAAAGGGGAATGTTGCGCCAGGAAGCGTCGCACTTGGGCGCGGGAACGCAGTATTCGACAAGACAGACGATGCATTGGCTCTCACGTCCGTAATGATGTTCATTGCTCGGTTGTTTTGTTCGCGCCGCAGAAAGGAACAGAGTCGCGGGATCAAATACCTTGAACTTACATTTATATACAGTCCGTGAAAAACGAGCCATTTCTCAATTTTCTCGAATACCGGACAACAAAAAAAGACAATGTCGATGGATCGACCGTTGCAGGTTCTGATGCTCTCGATCGATAGTTTGTTTATTGGCAGATGCTCATGTCCGTGGTCTTAGGTCCTGATCGCGTTGCTGGTCAGCTGGGGGCTGATGTGGCTCAACTACGCGCATCTGTTTCCGGGGTCGCCGTTTGCCCGCGCTGTCGTCGTGTGGTTCCTGGTCGCCTGTTGGCTCGGGGCGGTGCTCATTCACGCGGCCTCTCTATCCGACGGGACGGAAAGAAGCAAAGACAGACGAGACTAATGTTCTCTTTGTGGCCTTGGGGGCCCTGGAGGGGCCTTGGAGGGCCTTAGAGGGGTTCCGTCGCAGTAAATCGATTCGGTTCTCAAAGAAGCTATGAACAATTATTTATCGATCGAGACAAAAGCAAAAAACGAGGTTGACAGATTTTCTCTCAATCATCCTTGTCCGGCGAATAGGCCATGGTGGGCAGCACGCTTGCCGAGTCCCTGGGCGTGCGATAAATGTCTCTGCACACTTTGATGCACGGGCCGATCACCCAGCTCCACAATCGCCGCGAGACGTAGTAGAGGAAGAATAGGCCACCCATCAGCCCGGCGGGATTGCAAAGAACGTTGGCTGCCAACCAGTACAGGGGCAAACGCAGCAACATGTAGTCGCCGGAAAACCAGTGATTTCCAGCGGATCTGCGGACGATCCAGCGAGCGTCGAACTCGTCCACCGGGTCACAGTCGCCGAGTCGCTTCGCTTCGATGCACCCCGAGGACTGCAGCGTGGAAGAGATCACGTCGTCTTTGTATCCCTTGAGTCTGAGCACGTCTCGGTTGCACGCGTGCTCGGTCATGACGACCGCCGCCTCGATGTCGATCCTCATCCCGCGGTACACGAACCACGCATCGTAGAGCAGCCAGGAGAGGTAGAGAAATAGCAGAACCAACGGCATCAAGGCGGCCAAGTACGCGGACCGCTTCTTCAGCTCTCTGCGATTGGCCTGGGACAAGGACTGCACAGATTGTGGAGGCTGAAGCGAAGCCTTTTCCGTGCTTTCTCCTCCGGCCCCGCCTTCTCGTCCTGAACTGGCGATAGGCAATGGTTTCCTGAAAGAGCTCAGCATTCCTAAGCCGTGTGATTTTGGATTCTCTGTAAAAAGGGCCGTCGCGATTTACTTATCAGTACCGCACAAAAATACACGATTACAACATCTCAATCAGGCCTTGGCCACCAACGACCGAATCGGATCGAGCGATCCCGCGCACACGGAACAACATCGTCCTCTTGTAGAGCCCCGCGACTGCGGCCCTGAAGCCGGGGACGACTTCGGCCAAGGCTTTAACTCCGATATTTGTGAGTTCGCTCGTGGGATCGTTGACCATGGCTTTCCTCTCTGCTTCACTTGCTCCGGCTTTCACCGCCTCGAACGCACCGACGTCTGTTCCGTTACTGAGTGCGTTCGCGGTGTACTTTGTAATCGGGTCCTTCTTGCGTGCGCGAGCGTGGTAGTTCTTGCATTCTTCCAGGCAATCGAGCAGTGAATCGCATTCCTGAACGAGAAATCCGACCGCCGTCCCGTCGTTGTGCGCGATCGCCTCCTCGCCATCGTAGAAGCCTCTGATCCAAGCCTTCGCTTTGTCAGGCGTCCAGCCGGTTCCGAACAGTTTGGCGGTCACATACGACAAACGAGTCCACCAGAGCGCTCGCTGGGCTTCTAAGAATTCGATCATCGCAACGCCATCTGCCGCATCTAGATCAGGCAGAGGATTGCCCTTTGTCTCGTTGACTGGGATCTTCTCGCCACTCGCAAGCAGCAATGGCCTCCATCCGTCTCGTTCTTCTCCGAACGCCGCGCAGAGCAGATTGAAGATGTTGCTGTGAAACAATCCACCTCGAACGACTGGGTACCAGGTGGACAGACATCTGCCTTGAGGGGGCTTGTACTCGGGACCGATGATCATGTGGTCGCCTTGTCGCCAGTTTTTGTTGCCGCGGTTGATCTGTGTGACAATTCCGCCGTATCTGGCGGCGAGGGCGAGGACAGGCGAGCCTCGGATGGACACGACAGTCGCCTCCTTGTCGAGCATCTTCGACGAGGTCATGGCAACTCCAGCGTAGACTCCGTTTGAGAGGTATTGATTGGTGACCTCGGTGAAGCATGGGATCGCTGCATCCGCCGACGAAATGCCCTCCGCGCCTTTGTTGATCACCTCGTCCAAGTCTGACATCAAAAGATCGTATTCGTTGCAGCTCGATTTGGAATCGAACACGACCATGACGCTAACGGAGTTCTTGCTGACCCCGGGCCTCGCAAGCCGTTCGTCGGTCGCTGAAATTCGGAGCATCTCGAGTCGCAGGTGCGCGAACGAACAAATGCGTGGGTTACAGAGGCGTTTATTTATATACGTAGAGACAAATGAAATAAAACCGCGCTGATTTACTTGTAGAAGCAGATGATTCCCGTGGTGTACGCAGTTTCGAAGCACCCGAGACTGGCCGCGCACACCGCGAACATGTTGAAGTTCGTGATCAGTTTGCGGTCTGCTGGATGGACAATATTGGATCCGGCGACGATTGCCTGAGCGACGCGGCGATTGTCCTGTTCTGCCACCGAACCGGTCTTGTCTCCGGCGAGTGTTGCGCACACAAACGGGGTGATGATGAGAAACTCGCCCGGAAAGGCTGGGCTCTTGAAGGTCGCCATGGCCTTTGTGACCCCTCCGATCCTCATGTCGCCGTTGGAGTGATTTCGGAATTGAGTGGCGCCAACCACTGAGTTGCAGATCCCCAGACACGGGAACTTGGTTTTCATTTGATGGATCTGGTAGAACCTTTTGGTTTTCTCGGGTGTGGTAGTAGTGCTACTGAACGGATCAACGGCCAGCGAGTCCGGTGTCTCGGCGAAGATGACGCTGCCGAGCGAATCCGCGGACAGATCCGCGAACAGGGGATCGCCGTGCAGCGCCAGAGGAAGGATTGTGGTCGATCGATCTTCCGGGTGCGAGTTAAAGCGCTCAATGCGGGAAAATTGGATTGGGAGAGGTTTGTGAACCGGCACATTCTTTGATATGGCGGACTCGAGTCTGGCCCTTTTCACAGGACCCTCGCCTCTAGACGTGTCAACCCACATCCACCAAACAAACAGGAAGACTGAACAAACAAACAGGAAGGCAGAAGACCAATCAAATCGCCGGTTTTTATTGATAGGATTTGCACGAGAAACAAAGCCAGTCGCGTCATTTCTCAGGCCCGGGACTTGGCGAATCCGGGTGCTCTCAGATCCAGAGCTTGACCCCGAGCAGAGGGTAAAAGTCATTGTGTTTGACGAATTTGGAGGGATTGAAACTGGTCAAGGCGACGCCTACGACGGAGAACAGATCGATGTTACCGAGCCAGGCCATTGACGTCGGGTCGTGCTGCAGGGCAATGCCGATGTCGTAGTCGACCGGTTCTCTCGGCAAGGTCTTGTTTGTTTGGTGGGTCTTCATTTCGATCTTGATTTCGTCGAACCATCCGTTTTCGAGCTTCTCGTCGATTTCGTCTTCGTCTTCGATTCCTGTCTGGTAGATGCGCTTCGCGAGTTCGAAAAAGAACAGATTCTGCAGATCCACTACCGACAGTCCTCGGGGAACCACGTACACGAGCGGTTGGCTGTGGTCGATCCGCATCTCCCGTTTGACGTAAAACACCCCCTCTCCCTGGGGCTTCGACATAGCGCACAGAGTACTCATTTGTAGCAGGAATACGCTCCGGTGACTGCTCACTGCGTAGCTGAGCCTCGCCTTCTTCCTCGTCGCCTCTGTGCTAGGCAGCTCGCTTTGTCGACCCTTTAGATGGGCCTCGAGAACGGCCGCTGGAATGGGCGTTCCGTCGACGTGTTTGGCGAGACCGTACAAAGGCCCGATGTAGGGGATCTTGCCCCGGAGGAAACTGGTGACGAGGAACTCGCCAGGGAAGATCGGCAACTGGCAAAGGTAGACGACGTTGGTCACGTCCTTGTTGGTGACGCAGCAGTTGGAGAGCACACGGTGATTTGGGTCTGACGGGTAGAATGTGACGGTGGAGACCCCCGCAAAAATCAGCTTCTCGTCGCCAACTGAATAGCGCCCGGGGATCTGCCCCGTGTCCGCCGAAGCTCTGCCATTGTCATCGAAGAAGAGCGGGAACTTCTCTGGTACGACCCGGAGCGCAGACGTTTCCCGTGAATCCCACGGGGTTGGCGTGTAGGTCCGAGTGGCAGTCGTCCCGAACGAAACGGGAATCGTGCTTGACATCTCCTCACAGGAAAAGCGCGTGTTTACAAAGCAAAGTACACGGATCTTTTTTATTTTAGATAATGATTACAAACTAGAACGAGGACAATTGCGGGGTCTTGGGAATCGGCTTCGTGGTCGAGACGGAGGAGGCAAGCTGAGACACTGGTTTGCTGATGCCCTGGGGCGCTGGTCTGATGATGCTTTCGGGCGAGACCGTGGCCCTTGGGCGTTCTTTGCGCTCTTCTGTGACTGAAAGTGCCGCCGGGTTGAGCTCCTCGGACCAGGAGTCGATCATAGACCTGAAGGAGCTGTCGTCCTGGAGCGCGGTGTCCTCGGTCGCAAAGTCGCCGACCTCCTGATTGGACATCGCGATCTCGTCGCCATCGTCGATAAGCCCGTTGAGATTTTCGTGTAGTGATTCGAGCGCCTTGACGAAAGTCTGTCTTGTCGCCGAGACCTTTTTCTGGTCCATGTGCTTCTCCGCGATCGCCATCATCCCGCTGTCTTCCACTTGCTCGAAGATCTGCTGCTCGAGTGCGAGGTGGGCTGCGGACGCCGACATTCCATGCAACATGGTCTGCTTTTGACGAACGCTCGTTAATAGAGAATTCTGCAGGTGGAGCTGATGCTGAATCTGCGACAACCTGGCCTTGGTACCGGCGTCGAATGGTCGGCCTTTCACGTAGGGCTTGGCGGCATTTAGACCGTCTTGTTTGAGCTTGCTCATGGTCTGGACGATCACAGTCTCGCTTCTACCGAGACCAACCAATATCTGATTGACTCGTGTCATCGCAGTCGTGATTTTGTCGACGCTTTCGCTGTTCCTCAGAGGCGCTTGTCTTTTGCTCTTTGCCTCCAATCCACCGGGCCCCGATTCCAGAACTAGCAAGGTCCTCGTCTCTCCGTCGTCGTCGCTGTCATCTGTCGATTCTTGCCGTCGTGATTTTTTTCTTGGCTGATTCTTTCGCGACGTCCAAGACGAGAAGAAACAGCCCATCTCTTCTACTCTCCTCCAATTAAATTCGCAGTGCCAGTTTATTACTTAGCAAACGTAGTACACTCGTTCAAAATCAAAATCCAAATTTAGCAAGTCTCTCAAAATTTCAAAGTCAACGACCTAGACCCCTTTCCTCTCCCAGCCTTCATCGACCAGTCGTAGGGCGCCTTTCTCACGTACAACAGAAAGAACTCGTTCTTGGAGGACTGGGCCTGGTTGACTATCCGTTGGTGGGCGTCGGAGCTCGTAAAGGATGCCGCATTGCTGGCCTTGACCGCGTTGATGATCTCGGCGCACAGCGCGCTGATCGGCTGACGGAGGATCTCGGTGGAAACCAGCTCCTCCAGCGTGACGGCGTCCTTGTCGGGTCTCCGGCAGTAGTGTTGAGTGAGCAGGACCCGGAGTTCCTCCATTGGCGCGAAAACTGCAGACGAGACAACCGAGGAAAAGGCAGCGGAGAACTGACCCGAGCGAATCATCTCGTCGATCCGCTGTATGTACCGCACTGTCGCGATCACCTGTCGCACGGTCTCGTTGACTTCGGGGTCCAATCGTCTATCTTCTCGAGTCGAATCTTTCAGTTTCCGTTTCGTCCCGATCGCGTCGGCTTTCTTCTCCTCTTCGGCCACTTCAAGCCTTTGGTCTTTTTCGTCTTCGGCCAAAAGACGCTTCGCTCGATCGAACTCTTGCCCGATCTTGTCGAAGTCGCCATCTTCTTCGTCGCTCTCGTCTTCTCGAGGAAGCAGCTCTTTCAGTTGCGCCTTGATCTCGACGAGATTTGCCTTGCGATTTGAGACGTAGACCTGGAGCGCGTAGATGAAAATCTGAGCACCGCCCTTGCCTGCTGCGATGGGCAGCTTCAGCATCGTCGTGTCCGAGCTGGTGCCGCTCACTCGCCCCGATACAGCGTTCACGAACGAGTAAATGTCCATGAATGAAGATTTGCCTCCTTTGAGCTCTTCGTTTGCGACGCCACTGGACGAGCGAGGAGTTCCGAGATTCGAGGCGGCGAGCGGGACCACGGCCGTCCCGAGTACGTCGGGTCCCTTTTCTTCGTCGTCTTCTTTTTCCTTCTTCTTCGAAGAGGAGGAGCTCTTGTCTTTCTTCGGATCCTTCAAGTATTCGGAAGCAACGCGCACAAAAGCCAACAAGCTCTCAGAGTCGTCGATCGATCTCTTGGTTATTTTGGCAGCTTCGCTGTAGACTTTTTCGTCGTCCTTCAAATGGTCGTCGATCAACTTGACCAGTCTGTTGACGTACTCGTCGGCTTGTCCCACGGTGAATTCCTTCTTGTCTGCGAGATTCGACTGGAATTCCCGGGGGAGCTTGAAGAACGAGTCATACAGCTTCCCGAGTTCCTGGCTTTGCTCCTGTTGCTCCTTGGTGTCTTGTTTGACATGCTCGGTGATCTTCGCGGCGAGTGTCGCGACGTATTGCTTGGCCTGATCCACGGTGAATAATTTGGAATCCGAGATAGGCCGCCGGTAGTCATCGGGGAGTCCGTCGAATGCTTTGTACAGCTCGACGAGGCCGCTCTCTCGCGTCTTCTCTTCCGCTTTTCGTTCGTCTTCTCTCAGTTTCAGGTTGCTCTTGACTTCTACTACTTGCTGTTTGATGGTATCGAGCTTAACGTCGCCTCTCGGATTCGCAAAGGTAGGGCTGATGCCGTTCGGGTATTCCCTGATGACGTCGTAGATTTCTGTCGTCAGATTCTTGGTCAGCTCGGCTTCCTTTTCCTCCTTTTGCGTCTTGTCTTTTATGAGACCTTCGAGTCGCTCAATCATCGTCAGCACCAACCCGGACGACGGTTCCGTGTTATCCGATGTCGTAGTATATGGCGGAGGAAGCTTCTCCAGTATTTTGACCGAATTCTTGTTCGCGTCGGACGCTCGCTTGATGTCCAATTTTGCTAACTCGATTACGTTGTTGAGCTGCCGAGAAGCGGATATGATGTCGCCGTACTTGCCGATACGAGGGATGGGTACTGACGGGTATTCCAGTTTCGATGGTATGCCAGACAGGACTTTGTCCAGTTCATTGCACACCTCCTTCTCCTTTTCATGGCCCTGAACGACAAGATCCGTCGCGCGCTTGATCGTACTCGCGATGTTTTCATAGGCCTCGATCGAGTACGGTACGCCTAGGTCCTGCTTCATTTCCATTTTACTTCCCAGGTCCATGACCGAGTCCTTCACTCGGTTGAACGCCGTTCTTGACCTTTCGACGTACCTCGTCGCTCTTTGGGCGTAGTCTTGGACCTTGGACGTGGCATTGTCGATGTACGCAGCGAATGTGTCGGTATCGCCCAAAGCTTCCCCGTCTGCCACTACTCCGTGCTCGCCAGGGAAAGGGATCTTGATGTACTCCTCGCCCAATCGCTCGAAAAGCTTCCTCAGACTCGCCTTTGTTAGTCCGATGTGCTTCTCTCGCTCCTTGTCTCGGAGCTCGAAACGGGCGGTCACATCGACGAACGCCGTCGTGAACGCGCCAAAGACTTTAGACTCAAATGACTGGAAAGGGTAAAGTGGCTCCTTCATCTGGGTCGTCATCCGATTGTAACTTGCAACGAGTTTGCCAAACGCGACATCGATCTCTTTCTCGTTCTCGTCGCGAGTGTTCTTTGCCGTCGTCTCTCTCTTTCTCGCCCTGCTCAGCAGCGATTCCACGGCCAAGATCTTAGACTCGACCTCGGAGAATTTCGTCGGCCTTGCCACGAACGCGGTCTTCTCGTCATCCGTCTCTTCGTGTGCGCCATCGGTCAGCCTGGACGTGGCAACAAGGACCTTGTCCTTGGCCTCGGCGTCTTCCTTGATCCATTGCTGGAGGTCTTCGAATACACTCGGGAGCTTCTCGAATGTCTGATTCAACGAGTCGAGGTTGTCGTTCGGAGCCTCTATGGAACGGGCTTTGATGAGCTCGTTGCGCATCTGTGCGCTAATTCGACGCAAAGACTCGGTGACAGCTTTGCGTGTATCGATGATACGTTCCATCTCTTCGAAGAAGCGGCCAAGTCCTTCTTTAACGCCCTCGATCTTGCTCACGTTCACTGTCACGTTATCGTCCCGCATCAATTTCGTGGCGTTGGTGTTGATGAAGGCCAGCGCCGCCTTGGTCGCCTCTTTCCCCTTCACACAATCGTCGATTGTAGCGAGGGCGCTCGCGAGGAACGCCGATACGTTGGTGTCGATGTCTTCGGATTTTTGCACTGTCACCGTGTAGTCCTGTCCCGCCGGAGCCTTGGCGTCTAGTGCTTCGTTGGTTCTGCGCAGACGAGCGAACTTGTTCATGCTCACCGCCCATCTCGCGTAAGAATCGCGAAGAGACTGACGCCACACGACCAATCCCTGGACCTCGCCTCGGAACGCCTCGACGTCGATTTTCATCGCCTGGATGTTCTGCAGAGGGTCGCGGATGATTTCGATGTTAACTTCCTGTCGGTCGGATAATGACCTACGGACGTTCGCCATGGAGTTCCGCGTAGTCTCAGCCGCGGAGTATATCTCGTTGTACGCCTTCGCTAACGCGGTAAAGGTGTTGACCAAGGAGCCTGTCACCTGTCGCGTGTCCTTCTCGTCTTTCACGGGGAAGAGAGACCGGATCTCGCCTGCCAATGAACCTTTGACACCCGACAAGTCCGCGATGAGAGCTTCTGTCGTCTCTTTGTTTACGGTGACCTGCGTCATATTGGAACCGATCCACGTCAGCATGCGATCCAGGTCGAGTTTTTCATCGGAGAGCGGGTTCAATTCGCCAGCTTTCTTTTGTATGTCGCCGATCCTGCGCTGGATGCCAAAGAATCGATTGACTGCGTCCCCCACCGCGTCTCCCCAGGAATCGAGATATGCATTGGCAGCTCTGAGGTAGGCGACCGGTTCACCGACAGAAACGGGCGGCTGGGCCCGTAGTAGCCGATTGATTGGATTTGCTAGCTGCTCTATCGCCTTTTTGTGTGACTCGATCTCGCGTTTCAGCGCACTGATCCGGGCCAAGTGACCGCTTGCTGAATTGCTGAGAAGGATCGCTCGATCGGCAGCAAGAAGATCTTTCACTTCGAGGTGGCTGGCGTCCGGGAATAGGTCGTCTAGCCCCGCGATCAAGTCGGCAGTCGCGCTCCCCAGGCTGTTGAACATACCTCCCACTCTGGATGCTTTGCTGGTCATCAGAAGGACCAGTTGATAAACGGCCATCGGTGGGTAATTGCCGTCCATCGAGACAGTGCCATCTATGGTCCTGGTCCACTGGAGCTCCAATCCGTCCAAATCCTCTCTGCTCGCCGGAGGCAGGGCTTTGTTCAAGTCTCTCATCTGATCCACGATCAGCTTCAAGGCTTTGGCGCATTCGTCGTTTGCGGTCTTCCCTTCGGTCGCGGTGAGCTTTTGATCGCTTCTGCCTGTCTCTCTCGATTCCTTGGACTTGGATGTCGCGAGATCCTGATCTAGCTTGGCTATCTTATCCTCGAGCTTCTTCTTCTCGGACGCGGTCTTCTTCTTCTCAGCCTCGAGCTCCTTCTCGGCTCGAGATTTGTCATCGGATGCCGTTTGTCTGGATCTGTCCAGTTCTTGTTTGAGCGACGTCTTGTCTCTACCAAGCGCGTCCTTGGCCTCGGTCAATTCTTCGACTTGCTTCTCCAGATCCTTGATCGTCTTTTTCGCCTTTGCGAGTTTCTTTTCGCAGTCCTCCTCTTGTGCCTTCTTCTCTTCTTGACTCGTCTCATTTCCTGTCTTCTTGTTGCTGAGTAATTCGATCGCCTTTTTTTGCGCATCGATCGTCTCCTGGGCCACCTCGCTCGTCTTCTGCAATGCTTCTGCTTTGCTGTTCATGGCCGTCAATGTCAGTTCAAGGGCCTGGCCTGCTGCCTTCATGGTCGCATTATCGTTTATCACGGCTTGGTACTGTTGTTTCAAGGTTGCGTACTCGTTCGCCCACGCATCGATGTACCCCAACAGCGCGTTGGAGTAGTCGTTATTGTTGCCCTTGAGCCATTCGGTAAGCCGCGGTATATCAACAGCGGGCGTGTTTGTTAGCGGCTCCAATTTTCGCTCCGATTTTCGAGTTTCGGAATCGAGTACGTTCTCCAAGTACACGACCGTCGCGATGTCGGCCGCGTCGGCGATGTCATTCGTGCGCAGCCCCGGTCCTTCCGCTGGACGTTTGCGCTCCTCCATTTGTATCGAAGTCGGGTGCCAGATTCCCGGTATAACATAAATATGTATCTGCGTAACAGGCGAAAGAAATAAGGGTTTTGCATGGAAGAGAACGTGTTCACCGGGATCGCATACGACGATGTGCCGACCAAGGCAGACTCGCTCGCTGACCTCACCGTGCAAGAGATACGCGACAACATCGACAGTGGCGTATTTGCCAACTTGCCGGTGTTTTACGAGCACGCCAAAACGGAGCTCAAGCACGCGATCGGTCGCACGCTCGGGGGCGTGTTGGTGCCTTCGTGGCGGGCGGACGGCACCCCCAAATCCGTGCTGATGCTCACCTACAAACTGGACCCGGACGTGGAGGGCGTGAAGGAGCTCGTCGTGGGCATCAGAGACGGGGTGTTGCCGGGCCTTTCGCTGAGTCACAACTCCATCAGCAAGAAAATCTCAGAGGTCTCCGTCGTGTCACTGGGGATGCGGAGAGGGACCACGCGTTTCGCAGACGGGGTCGATCTTGTCAGATCGATCCGCGACAAGGACAAGACGCGAGGCGCTTCTCCTTTGGTCAGATCACAATACGTGGGCCTGGCGAATTCCAAGGTCCCGATGGACGTACACGCGTCCGAGCTCGGTGCCGCCGACGAGTCAGAGCGACGGCGCGTCCTCGACGAAGAGCTTGCCTTTTTGGCGGCCATCAATGCCAACGGCCAACCACCAGATACCAAGACCGATGTCCAGGAAAGTCCGTCGCAGAGCGCGTAAGTGCGATTTCGAGCTTGTTGACTATACAATACACACGACCTTGAATCCACTGGAAAGCTGAATCCGGGTCCGTTCAGCCAAGAAGACCCGTTGTCTGACAAGAAGATGGCCTCTGCACCGGCCTTACAGCCTTTACAGACCTTACAGGCTTCACAGCCTTTACCGGCTCCGCAGCCTTTACAGGCCTTGCCGGTCCAGCAGCCCTCACAACCCTTGCAGGCCTCGCCGATCCCTCAGCCCCAAGACGCGCCACCGACCAAACCAGCCGAGGTCTCCTCGGACACCAAGAAGCCAACGACCAAGGAGGACTTTGAATCTCTGATCGGGAGACTCGTGCAGAAGGGCGACCCTGATGCCGAGGCTCTCTTGGTTTTCGCGAACGAGCAGGCCGGGAAACTCAATGAAAAGGAGGAGGAACTCAAGGCCAAGAGTCGGATTTTCGACCAGGCGGTGAAACAGGCAGCAGAGACGCTGGAGCGCAAGTTCAGACACCATGACGCCGAAACCAGAGCCTTTTTGACCCAATACATCAAGAACGGCGGCGCTGAACAGTACGTTTTGAGTGGCGGCAAGATGGTGGCCTTGGCAGAAGACAAGGCTCCGCAAGAAGAAGCGCCGCCCAGGCCCGCGGTTGAAGAGAAGCGCCCTGTTCCAATGATCGCGAAACCACCGCAGCAACCACCGACTCGGTCGAACATCGACGTTCAGAATCTGACATCCGCGTGGAAAAAGGCCGCATACGTGGACTCGAAGACTGGCGTCATCTCGTCTGTGATGGAGAAGCCAGAACCAAAGGACCAGGATCAGAAAATGACCGACTCGCAGGAGCGGACAGACGAGACGGTCGAAGAGCGACTGCGACACCGATTCAATCGAAACTCCTTCATGCAAGCCTTTATCGCAAACGGGAGGAATTTCCTCGACTCCTTCAGCCCCAGCAACCAGATGATCCAGGCCTCTGGTTCCGACAGATTCTTCTCGCCCAAGGAACAGGAACACTTCCAGGCCAGTCGCGCCCAAGGCATCGCAGACGCCCTCGCGTTCATGGCCCCGATCCTGGATTTCGAGCCGAGATCATTTCGCAGCGGGTCCAAGCGACCTCTCAGCGCCGAAGACTACTAACGCTTCGCTCTTTTCTTATCTGTCGCCAATAAAAACTCCTTTGTCTCTACTTCTCTGGTCAACCGAAATCCGTTCCCGGATTTTTGCGGCACAAAAAACGCGAATCTGAAGAAATTTCTTGGGAGGAAAACACAAAAACCCCAAAGCTCCCCAGAGCTCCCCAGAGCTCCCCAGAGCTCCCCAGAGCTCCCCAGAGCTCCCCAGAGAGGAAGGAAGGATGACGTTTTGCCCTTGTCAAGGTCTCGTTTGATAGATCGCTCGATGGCCGCGAGGAGTTTCTGACGAGAGTGTTATATTAGCTTGCCAGTCGGACACACGCAAACGGAAAAAGGAAGAAACACCGGAAACGAAGACGATGGACAGGAACACCTCGTCAATCCAGGAGGATGTGGAGATGAAACCAGAGGCGCCAAAGCAAGCCACCAGAAACGAGGCGGTCGACGAGAAGCGCCACCGCGAAGAATTGAGGCTACACGAGATGTTGCAGATCGTCAATTGCACGGAATCGGCTTACAATTTTGGCACCTATTTCGTGATTCCCATTTTCCTCAGCATCAGGACCAGCGGCCCGGATCGACACAAACACGGCGTCCTGCAGATCGCTTACATGATGGCGAGTCCTCTAGAGAAGCTGGAAACACAGCCGGCCCGGACGATAAACGTCGAATTCGACCCGAGCAAGCACGAGGCCGATCCGGACCACCTGAGGCGCTTTGGATTGGACATTAAAGACTTTGTCCGGTCTGAAGCTAAGAACAGAGACCTCAGCACGATCAAAGAGGCCATCGACGAGCTGTTCGATGTGCTGACGGTCCTCTGCCAGGAACAGATAGACAAGGCCAAACGACTGATGAGAGCAGCCGAGGTGAAGCCCAAAGTCATGTTCTTCATCTACAACGACCTGGACGCCTTGCAGTTCTTCTATCACTGGTATCTGCCTCGTTACAGGTTCACGTACGCGAATCTGCCAAACGGCGACACGCTGTACAACATCAGCGGCGACGGACTGCTCGACATGGAGAGAAACAATTACCCGCTCAAGATCGAAAGCAAGTATGACATCAACGACCTCAAGACGAAGGAGAAGATCAAGGCCTATTACAATCTGCTGACCGACTTGCCGTTCCCGGAGCCCATCGGACAATTGGCCAATGGCGATCCTCTGTATTCAATCGCGGACGAGTTCCACATTCTGCTCGTCGTGTATTGCACCCTCCGGATCCCGGACTGGTACATCGCCCAGAGCATATGCGCCACGACAATCGCTCGCTCGGATCGGACCCGGGACGTCGTGGACGAAGCAGAGGACAAGATGCGCTCGATCGAGTACGGGTTCTGGCCCACCACCAATGGCGACTGGTTCATCCCCAATCGCCTGATCGAAGAAGCAAGACAGAGGGTCGCGGACAAGATGAAGCGCGTAAAGCCGCGGGATGCGAATGCCGCGGGCTAGGCTGATTTCTTTTGCAATCTCTGTCGAATGTTTGTCACATTTCAACCCGATCGAAGAGCTTGAAGAGCTTGAAGAGCTCGAAGAGCTTGAAGAGTAAAAAAATCTACGTTTAAGAAATGGAGAAACGGAAACTGGATTCCGCGGACGAAGGAGGAGGAGCAGAGAAAAAGGGGAAGTACCCTCAGACGAAGTTCTTCACGTCGAATGGGAAAAAGCTGTGCGACTCCGAAAACGCCTACATTTGCAACACGGTGATGAGCGGGGTACTGGGCATCTTCCCTCGACAAGGAGAATCGCTGTCGCAGCTGGAGGCCCGGGTATCGAGGAAACTGCGACCGATCGCGGCGCTTGAGCTCTTTGGGCACTTTTTCGGGTCGGGACACGCGTCGCCGTGGCTGATCAACACCAGCAGACCCCCGACCCACATCCGGATCTTCGGCATCCGAAAGACCAAGACGAGTGCGATCGGCCACAGCACCCGAGACGACGAGGAAATCTTGTCCTGCAAATTCGTCTCCGCGGGCGCGCGCTCCCTGAACGCGACCGTGCTGAACGTGCAGCTAATCGCGTCCAAGATCAGCAAGCTCCTGGACTGCACCGTCTCTCTGTTGCGAACCAGCTCGCGGAATTACCTCCTATCACTGAGGCTCTCCCATCGACTGAATCTCAAGGCCATCTCCAATCGCTACTTCAGCTCGATCAACTACAGCGAGAATTCCTTCCCGGGCTGTCCGATGAAATTCCTCAGGTCGTCACTCGGCGAACAGAGACTGTCGAAGCCCGGTCTTCGGTCCGCCAAAAAAGGTCTGTTCAGTTGGTTGAAACACGAATAACCGAAGGCCCGAAGGGGGCTCTGATCGCTGTGACCAGGGAGCGCCGATTCGAAAGGGAAAGACAGCAATATAACGGCCACCTCTTTCAGCTCAGGGGTGTTGATGGTGGCTGGATGCAGGACGATTGACGACGGGGTGGCGGCGTTCTCGCATGTAATCAATCGAGTGAAAGATTTCGTCGCCGAACCGATCGCCGGCGTGGACTTCAGCAAACCCCCTGATCTGGCCATGATCGAAGCCCTGGCTCCCATGAATATCTCGCAGCAAGGCCGGCGCAGACTGGGCAACCAGACGCACAGATCGCTATCACCCAACGACAAGGAGTGGTACCGGTCCAAGCGGCACATGGCCTCCGTCTTGAACGCCTTTCCCCTGCCCGACGAAACCCAGACGAAAGGAGACGGTTGGGATCGGTTCTTGCTCGAGAAATTTGGGAACAGGGACTGACCAGAAGAGAACCAAAGGGAGATGAACTCGGTTGTCTTTTTAGTTTTGTTATCTAATAAACACTGAACAAATCAAACTGTTTCCAAGCGAAAATGACGACACGCCAAGTAGTGGAGAGGAACAAGGCCGCTTACAATCGACTCTTGGCCACGGAGCTCCGGAGCTCTGCACTGGAACACAACAAACCGGCAAGCGAAGCGAGCAAGTCGCTGAACACACAGATGCACGCGTACGTGGACTACGCGCAGAAGATGGTGGACACCGGCTTTTGGAACGAGCTCGACTTTATGCTGGCTGCCTACACCGCCGAGACGTTTTTCCCGCTGGCCAGCATCTGGTTCTACAGCATCGCGCCGCTGCGGCCCGCCGACGAGCAACTGGACCTCGTCAAACACGTGTTATCGAATCCCAGGCCCATGTTCGAACACCTAAAGACAAACGGCCTGTTCAGGTCCAAGCTCGCCAGCTCGTCGACGGAGGATCTGGTGAAACAGTTCAAGCGCGAGATCTACTCGTGCTTCTGGACGGGCGTGCCAGTCAGAGAAGAGTCCATGTGGTCCGAGTTCGAGCTCGTCCAACTCTTCCCGGTGCCGGGTCTCTTCGACGTGAACAATCTCGCGCTGGTCAGCAAAGCCGCTGCCACGGCGACCAAATCTGCCAATCTCTACGTCAAACAGCAACAGAAGATCGGCCTGACGCAGAACGACCCTCACGCATTCACCGTCTCTTCGACTCTGAAGCCGCCGCAGCCCGGGGTTTCATATTGCGATACCGTGTTTGGCTGGCTGGGCTCGAGTCCGCTTGATTCCGGGAAGGTGTCGGAAGCCAGGGAGACCGACTCGAGCTCTATCTCTCTCGACGGGAAAGTGCTGTGTCCCAGGAAAAGCACACACAGTCACCTAGCACACGCATTCGTGTTTCTCAGTGACAAGTACCCAGACTTCAGCGCCGATCTGGCCAAATCGGTCCGGTATCCGAACATGGTCGACTGGGTGACTATGCCGATCTCCCTTCGCAGCGTGTTTTGGTATCTGATGATGGTCTACATCCAGAAGGACACGAATCCGCTGTTATTCGTCGCGCCAGAGATGCGCTCAGTAGCCGCCACCGGCTGCATCGCTGGCAATCTCGCATTCGCCGACCAGCAAATCGACGGGACCAATCCATTCGCTCTTTCCATCGACCAGGCGTACGAGTACAAAGATCTGCCGGACGACAGCGTTCTTGTGCTCAGTCGCACCGAAACCACCTCCTACCGGATCCGAGACAGGAAAAACGGCCAAGTGGAGTACAGCTACATCACCAAAAACACAACGGTCGATCCTCGACACTTGGCCGCGATCGAGAGATTCGAAAAGGCAAATAACAAACCGGCCCAATAAAAACACAAGTCACTCCGGTCACGTGACCAACTCGTCTTAAGTGGCATACACGAAGTTTTGGGGAAAATTTTTGGGAGGGGGGGGGGTGCAAATTTTTTTTTCTTTTTGAGCCCCTCAAAAAGACTGACCTTAAGTGGCATACATGAACACCTCAATCGGACCTGGTCGTTCCTGGATTTAGTATATTTGACACCCCAAGTTGGACTTGGTCGTCCTTGGATCTAGTATGTTTCACACCCAAAACATACTAAAATCCAGGTCCTTGGATTTTAGTACATTTGACACCCCTGATCGGACCTGGTCGTCCCTGGATCTAGTATGTTTCACACCCAAAACATACTAAAATCCAGGTCCTTGGATTTTAGTATATTTGACACCCCCAATCGGACTTGGTCGTTCCTGGATCTAGTATGTTTCACGCAAAAAACTTTTCATGTATGCCACTTAAGGTCAGTCTTTCTGAGGGGCTCAAAAAGA
>ERZ1292625.1026-Hain-H41-01um-R1-1026-length-36781-cov-8_pt1 | contig 36781 bp, 35 predicted proteins | sample MGYA00564400_ERZ1292625 | MGnify/ENA primary metagenome ERZ1292625 (study PRJEB36523, sample SAMEA6512639) | groundwater metagenome | collected 2019-01-08 | study: AquaDiva: Metagenomics assemblies of 32 groundwater samples
TAATATAAATAATAATAATAATAATAATATAAATAATAATAATAATAATAATATAGAAAGAATAAATAGAGAATCTCTTCCAAGTAATGAAGAACCTGTGAAAAAAAGAGTACAGCACTCAACAGAGCTAGAAGATGAGTCATCATCCAATGAGAAATCATCAGAAGGCGACTCTAAAAGCCAAATATCAGATACAACTGTATCTCGGAAAAACGATATGAGAGAAATATATCGAGTATTGTTACGCCCGGTTACCCCTAATAATTTGGACAAGTTAAACACGATTGTATCACGGTTACAAATGGTAACATTAACAGACCAATTACAACAACAAATTAAAGAATATAACAAAATTTTGTAAATATTACCCCATGTATATTCGCATTTATTATTACCCTATTCTGTATTCGTTTTATTTATGGTTCAAAATGATACCCCCCAAAAAAAAAAAGATTTTTTTATAAAGTTACAAATTTATAAATAGTACATACACCCTTTTTTTTTCCAGTGAAATACGAAAAAATAAAGTTACAGATTAATGACGCAAAGTTACTAAATGTTTTTTCGTACATATCGTATTCGCGGATAGTGGAAGTGTACGCGGACCACTTTCACATATTATTGACGCAAAGTTACATATTTATGACTCCGAGTTACAGATTATATGGCGTACATATATAACACACATGAACGTGTCTTTTACTAAGGGATAAAAAGTTACATATTTATGACGCAAAGTTACAAATTCATAAATAGTATTTATATCCTTTTTTTTCCCAGTAAAGTACGTTAAATATAGTCACGAATTAATGACGCAAAGTTACATATTGTTCAATAGTACAATCTACCACGGAATACACGCGTACATTTTCTATATATATTCGCAAACGAATCGAACGCGAATTCACTTTTTTTTTATTTTCGTTCAAATTTTTTATTTTTTCATTTTCCATTTATCTCTTTTTAAATATTTATTAGGATTTCTTTTAATTTTTTTATTTTATTATAATGAATACTCGAAGTAAATCAACAAAATCCCAACAAAAAACTTATTGCTTACTTTTCAGATTAGAAATGGACTATATGGAGGAATGTAGTTTAACTAAACGAAATAAATTGACTGATGTATTAACCAAAGCAGGATTCGATAATAGCGAATCTACTGGGCTGAGAGCAGCCTTTGAAGATGATGATTATAATATATTTTTCAACGTTGTTTCTGAATATGCAAAGAACAGAAAGTTAAATGTTGAAATTTTCCGAATGCAAGATCCAGGCTTGGGTTTATTTTATGAATCGTATTACGGTGATACAACTTGCATGTTGTATGGTAAAGTTGATAATTTATCTCATTTAACCAAACCTAAAGAAATTACTCATTATAACTATGTTTCTAATTAAATAATAATAATATTATAATTTATTGTATTTTTATAAGAATTTGTCTTTTTCCTACTTTGTAGGTTTTGTTTGTATGTATTTATTTAATAAACTTCTAATTTTTTTGTATATTTTTTATTTTTGTTCTGTTTATTAAAAAAAACACAAAAAAGGAACAAAAAAACACAAAAATTTAACTATCTTTCGTCATTGAATTGTACAAATACATTAGTCCCTTAATTACGTCTTGATCAGTAGGTGACATAGCTTCAAATCTATTCATTAGTTTCTCATGCTCCTCGTTACCAAAACTCACAGGTACAGTAATCATATCAATGAACAAATCATATAAAATAGGGTTTTTCTTTTTTAATTCATCCTCTCCTTTTTGTAATATACATAACAATACTTTATTTTCTTTTGCTCCCTTTACAGTATCTTTTATAATAGAAGTATAAGACTTTTTTTCAGTTGTCATAATGAAAATAAAAAAAAGGATAAATGAATTATATTAAAAAAAAAGAAATTTCTTTTTCTATAATTTTCTTTCCTGGAAATTGTAGAAATATTTATTTTATTTATTTTTGAGTAAAATAATTAATTTTTTTCTATATATATATACCAATAAAAATAAAAAAAGAAAATAATTAAACATTTATCTATAAAAAATGAATGAACATAAAAATCTCTCCAAATCACATGAAGAAATATTCAAAGACTTGTCAACCAAAACGTATCATGAAATAATCCACATTAAATATATTAATGCTAAACGTAGAAAGTTCTGTACATTGAGTAACTCACCCAAGAAAATAATAGACGAGATTGAGTTAGTTTTTAGAGACAACAAAAGAGATTTTTATCTATTCGATACTCTTAATTTTCGTATTAACAATGATAAATTAAAAGAACAAAATTGGAAGACTAAGTGGGTAACAGTAAAACAGGATTATGAACATTCATACGGTCGAATTTTCGACGAACTAAAGCATTTGAACGAAGTAGAGGAATTAATGAATAAATTGTTTCTTCACGTAAAATACAATATTCCATGGGCTAATAGAGATATTACAGATATTACTGAGATTACAGGATATTGGAATTATTTTAAAAAACTAAATATGTAACTTTTTATCCCTTCGTACAATTATAATACACGCATATATATAACTTGTACTATTTAACAATTTGTAACTTTGCGTCATAAATATGTAACTTTTTATCCCTTAGTAAAATACAAATCCATATATGTTATATATGTACGCCATATAATCTGTGAATAATAGTCATAAATATGTAACTTGGCGTCATAAATATGTGAAACTGGACCGCGTGCACTTCCACTATCCGCGAATACGACATGTACGAAAAAACATTATGTAACTTTGCGTCATTAATCTGTGACTTTATTTTTTCGTATTTCATTGGAAAAAAAAAGGGTGTGTGTACTATTTATAATTTTGTAACTTTATACAAAAATCTTTTTTTTTTTTTGGGGGTATCATTTTGAATCATAAATAAAACGAATACAGAATAGGGTAATAACAAATACGAATGCAGTTCTTTCTTTTTTTTCTTTTTTTTTTAATAAATAAATAATAATAATAATAATAATAATAAAATAAAAAAATTAAACTGTATATATTTATAAAACCATTTCTGTCTTTTTATCCTTCACTTGATAAAAATTATTGTTTTTTGTATATGTTTTATAATTCATTTTTCATTTATCTCTATTAAAATGAGCAAGAAAATAAAACTTTCATTGATACTAGAAAAAGAAGAAGAAATACACATAAAGAATGATAACCAAGAAGAAAAGAAACACGAACAAACAAATATTAACGAAGGAGAAAAATCCATTAAAATGGTAAAAGAACAAGTAACTTCTTTTGTAGTTAAATATTCTCTGCCAAATCAGCGATGTTTAGCATTTTCTATAGACGGTAAATTAATGGCGTGCGATTCTTCTGGTAAACATGTATATATAAGAGACACAGTGACGGGTAAGAATATATCCATGTTAGAAGGATGTATTGGCCAGGGTCGTGGTGGTGCGTTTTCTACTGATAATAAATTATTCGCTGTTGGTTGTTGGAACTACTCTGTTAGACTATGGAATACTGCCAATGGTAAACATTTATTCTCTTTTACTGGACATGACGAAACTATAAGTAACGTGTTATTTATGTCGGATAATCGTTTGATTGTTAGCGGATCTTTTGATAAATCAGTCAGAATATGGGATATAATTACTAATAAATGTGTAGCTATATTAACAGACCATACTGATGTTATAAACTGTATTACTTCTTCTCCTAATGATAAACTATTAGTTACTAGTTCGTATGATAGTTCGATTAGAATATATGACATAATGACTAAAAAATGTGTAGAGATATTAACAGGACACACTAAAGGTGTTATACAGGTCGCAGTGTCTCTTGATAGTAAATTAATCGCTAGTTGTGGATGGGATAAAGAGAATAAAACCGGTTTTCAAATATGGAACATCGCAACTGGTGAATGTATCTGTACTTTAACAGGATGTGGTCATGCGTATAGAATGGTATTTACTAATGATAGTAAATCGATTATCGGTTGTTGTTCTACTGGTCGTGATGAAATACATAATGTAAAAATATGGGACATTGCTACTGGTACACATTTATCCACGTTACCAGATTGTGATAAATGTGTCAACACTCTTCAACTTACTTCTGATGGGAATATCATGATAGGATTAGGTAGTCTAATTGATACAGAATACAAATTTGTTGTGTATAATTTGATAGATAATAAAAATTAAACTTTTTGTTTTTATTTGACATTCGAATGAAAGACCATTTCTGTCTTTTTATCGTTCTTAAGCAAAATTATTGTTTTTTGTATATATTTTATAATTCATTTTTCATTTATCTCTATTAAAATGAGTAAACCAGAAAAGAGAAATGAAAAATACATAAAAATATAATTGAAAAAAAAGAAAAAGAAATTTCTTCATGTAAAAAATAAATATATATAAAAAAAAATTTGAAAAAATTAAATTCATTTTTCATTTCTCTTTCCTTGAAATTTTGTTAGGACTTTTTTTCTTTTTTTTATCCATTATTTTTGTTTGGACTTTTATTTAATAATAATAATAATAATAAAATAAAAAAATTAAACTGTATATATTTATAAAACCATTTCTGTATTTTAATTAAATAAATAGTTTTTATTTTGTTAGATGAGTAAACCAGAAAAGAAAATCAAATTAGATGAACTTGATATACACAACAAATGTCTTCGACTTGAAGATCGTCACCGAACTCATTACAGCAATATAATGGAAGACATTGATCCAGATAATCCTAATTATTCTAGTCAAATAATCAAATTTTTCGCAGCTAGTGTCGATTCTGTCTCTACTATTTTTCACAACAATTGTAGTAATGGAAGTGGTTGTTTTATTTCTCCTACTTTATTAATGACTTCATACAATACAGTTATGCCTTTCGATGGATTACATTTAATGCATTCTGTTAATAAAAAGAAACAAACAAGCAGCAAATTGATAGAAGTTGTTTGCTTCAACGAAGACGTTGGATATGCTATTGTCAGAGTTAATGAACATAAAAACGTAAACTGGTTTCCTTTATGTCCTAAACACCTGGAAAAAAATGAAACCGTTAATATAATTCACAGCGGCTTGGTTGGTTTGCGAGCACTTGTGAATATTGAAGAGATGAAAGGACGATATAAATTAAGCATTAATGGTCAAGAACATATCACTAGATCAGATTCTAACGGGGCTCCTATTTTTGATATGGTTGGTAATTTCATTGCTATAAATGAGCGTAGAAAGGGAAAACATCATTTCGCAGTTCCTGTATTCGATATATACAGTGATATTTATAGCCAATCAAAAAAGATGACTGATAAAAATTTAGCTAAAGAGCTTGAATCATTATTATCTAATAAATAACTTCAAATATCTTTTTATTTATTATTATTATTGTTATTATTATTCTTTGTATTCTCTTTTTTTCCCCCTCTTCCTTTTTTTATTAAAAACAAGATAAATTATTTATAAAAACACTTATATGTTGAACATAACGAATTTGTGACTTTTTATCCTCCGTACATTTCTAGTATTGATATATACGCGAGTTGTACGTATAAACAATTTGTAACTTTGCGTCATAAATATGTAACTGTTTATCCCTTAGTAAAATACAAATCCATATATAACATATATGTACGCCATATAATCTGTGAATAATAGTCATAAATATGTAACTTTGCGTCAATAATCTGTAAAATGCTTTCACGTACGTTTTGCTATATTGTACATATGAATAGTACGAACAAACATTTTGTAACTTTGCGTCATTAATCTGTGACTTTATTTTTTCGTATTTCATTGGAAAAAAAAAAGGGTGTATGTACTATTTATAATTTTGTAACTTTATGAAAAATCTTTTTTTTTTTTTGGGGGGTATCATTTTGAACCATGAATAAAACGAATACACTATGGGGTAATAATAAAAACGAATACAGTTATGTATAAAATATTTTCACTTGGAAAAAATTTGTTTCTTTTTTATTTTCATAATTCATTTGTCTTTAAAATGTCAAAATCTAAAACACGATCTTTAACATCTATAGTCCAAGAGATGATAGATGTGAAAGATGATTGTTTATTATTGAAAGAGATGCAAAAAGCAGAAGATGAAATAAAAACAGTGAAACCTGTAGTGTATTCTTGTTTTCTTGACATAATTAATGTTTTAGTTTGCAGTCATTCGTTTACTTGGATGGAAGAATTTGATACTAGAATCTGTAAATTGTCTGAAATTAATCAATTTATATTAGATGAACTATTTCGTGTATTTGATATTTTTATGAATTCTATTATGATGAATAGATTAAAAAATACTCTTTATTAATTATAATTTGTTTTATCGATTGCTTGTATTATTTCTGGGTGTACAATAATAGCTTTGATAACAGTTATTTTTTTATTATGATTATAATATTGATTATGTCTTTTTAAAGCATCATTTGAAGAAAAAAATTTGATTTGTCCATTTAATTCACATTGCTTACAAACAAATTTATGAGTAAAAAAATCAGAATCAACCATCTGTGGAATTTGATCATTATGTTTCAAATACATATGCCTCTTTAAAACCCAAGGCCTTGAACATCCACAACCACATAAACGACAATAATAGGGTTTATCTTGTTTATTTATTGGTTTCTCTTTTTGTTCGATATTATCCAAAATATTTTCAAATTCTATTGTATTTTCTTTATATAAATTAAATTCATCAGTCATGAAATCAAAATCGTATGTATTCTCCATTTTTGTTTGAATGAAAAATGACAAAAAAAAAAGAAGAAAAATACATAAAAATAAGTTCAGCACGGAACATATTATAATACCCCTAATACATTCGTTTCTCTGAACTATCATTTTTCCATTATGAAAAGAAAAGTAGAAAAAATCTCTCCTGACGAGATTAAACAAATAAAAGAAGAAGAAGCATATTCATTCATATATAGTATGGAATACGGCATAGAAGACGACAAATCCGCCCCTGGTACCTGCTATTCATTGACATTAACAACCCCTTATCTACTTTCGGATAAAATAATCAATGACGAGGAAATATCTCCAACAGAAGCTGCTGCTTTTTACGTGTGTTTAACAGCGGGTTTATATTTTGTATTAAAAGACGATGCCTTTAAAAACGACTATGATGAACTTCCATTTAAAGTTCGTAAATTGCAAACAAAATCAAGATACATTTATAAACTTCAAAAAGATTTTCATGATGTAGCCAACGATATTCGTACTGAATTCCGATATCAAGTGGGTATTTTCAATAGGGCGCTTATTTGCACATTGAACACAGTAAAAGCGAAAGAAATTTGTACTGAATTCGTTATAAAAAAAAAGGACAGATTATTATTAGAAGCATTGTGTATTTGGGATATAAACATCGACAAAAAATATAACGAACAAATGAAACAAATTGGAAGTTTACATAATTATCAAAAAGAAGCATTAGATATATTAAAACACAAAAAAAAGAATAAAAATTAATTATGTACGGAAAAATAAATTTATTTGTTTCATTTTTCATTTTTCTTTTTAATAAAATTTATTAGGATTTTTTTATAATGAGCAAAAAAAAAATCGTGAATGTTGATAAAATCATTGAAATACGTGGCATAAGAGTTCCATATCATCATGGAGTTCGATTCGATCAATGTGATGTGAAAGTAATTGATAATTTCATTAATATTACTGAAAAGAAAGGTCCTGGTGATTGGAAAATTGAAATTAATCTTATCAATAATAGTTTAACCTTCTATCAAGAAGCAACAGTTACACTAGAAGCAACTGTTTTGTCAGATTCAGTATCACATCGCGAGGGAAAAGCTATTCGATATGACTTTAAGTATAAAGAAGATCATCCTTTTCATCCCGAACGCGCTGCTTTCTGGCTTCTATTAGGTTTTAATGTTGATACCACCATCAAGAGTTTTTCTGTCATGGCCAAATGATGATCGAAATATTGAATAAACAAACTTATCTTATATATAAATGTTATTTTTTGTTTTTATTTTGTTTTTTTGATAAATATGAGTAAAGAACAAAAAGATTTAGTTGAAATTGTTTTAATTGATGGTATACCATATCACGATACACTTTCCTTAGATAAATATCAAATAACATTGACAGATAAATTTATATTTATTACTGAGAAAGAAGGTGCAGGAGACTGGATTATTGAAATTAATATTAAAACAAATGCATTAAGTTTCACTCAAGAAGCTACTGATTTACTAGTAAAAGAAGAAATACAAGATTCTACAGAACTCGTTGATCTTACTCGAATTTTATATCGATTCCGACGTAAAGAAGATCACCCCCCTTATCCTCCTCGTGATAATTTTATATTGGTTTTACGTATTAATGTTTAATTGACATATGTATTTAATAAAATCATTTACCAATCAATAAACATGTTATTAATTTATTGTAGTCTTTTACTTTTTGTATCAATTGTAGTATGTCAACCTTCTTTCCATAATATAGGAAGTCGATATTGTAGTACTTGTAATAATGGAGATTCAATTGATCCTGAATTTCCATTATATGGATCTGTGTCTCGAATTTTTTTCGAGGATGATAATCAAAAATTTTACAATTGTATACGATCCATAGTGGGCAAACGTACGCGTAGACCTAATTTTGATAGTTTCCGATATGGAAGTGCTTCAATGCGAATGCAACGCACAGTATTTGGTGATGTTCATGTATGCCTTGATCATTATTCAATTGAAGTGTCTGACGAAGATTCTTCTAGTTCAGCTCTTTCTATTAATTTCGGGATGGTAGTCAATAATAGAGAATATGTTAGTTCAGCCCAACTTTTTTCGTTTGAAGACTTTCTATTAAATAAAGATCCTGCTTTTGGAATATATGTATCGCAACCTGATTCTGTAATGTGTACTACTCGTAAATATCTAAACGAAACTCTGGCTGATTATATTAAAGGAAATTTGGGTGTGGAATTTATATGGCCAACGGTTTCTGATCAATTTGATATATTTCCTATATATTGTAATCCCAGTGGACTTTTTGGATCAAGTGAACTTATTTGTCAAGAATTAAATACAAAAGATCCTTATGCAATTTATGATCCTTGGTTTTTTTATGGATTGTTGGGATTTGCTCCATCGGAATGGACACAAATTGTCCAGCGTTGTTTATCACTTTCTCGAATAACTACACTAACTGGCACCGTTTTAAATGATTTTGAAGTTATTAATGGTAATTTTTATTTAGATTCTCCTTGTGTCAATGAGAAAGAAGGATTTAATGTAAATTATATCAATTCGGGTGATACGGAAACAAAAATGGATAGTGAAATTTTTATGCGTTTTGTTATTCGTTGTAAACTAGAAAATGATAAATATACAATCCATTGTCTGGATCCAATGAAATGGCCTCTTTTCAATGCTTTACCTGCGGACGAACGATTTGCCATGTTCACTCAGGAAAATACTTTCCTGGGATTAACCGACTTAAATAAAATGACAATCAATAGTATTCGTCATTTAACCTGGGAACATGATTTAACAAGTTTGATACATTTACCAGAGAGGATGGGTCCTCGAATGCGTCATACTTCACAAGGAGGAAACCCTCTTGATACATCCACACCATCTACATCTTTTACTGGTGGATCATTGGCTAATTTCTTTGTTCTACCACATAAAGGACAACTATCGGATATATTGAGTGAAATCGAACAAAATACGGGTTTAATAGTAGTACAGAGTTCTTTGTTTGAAACAATATTGCAACGAACCCGTCATGTCGCCCCTGAAAGTGCCAATTATTTCTTCATGGAATGTCCGCGATTTAATGGAATAACGTGTAACAGTGGATCAACTAATAGAAATTATTGTTATTCTGTGATAGGAAGATGTGTATGTGAACCAGGAGTATGGATGGGTATTGCTTGTGGATTTGCTGTACCTTCTGCTGGTTATTTATTTGTAAATGACCAAGTAGATGATCCTAATCAAATTTGTTCTACTGCTGGTTATTTATCATCTGCACTAAAAACAATAACATTTCCGGGAGGTCAGCCAACAATTAATGTAAAAGTATGTGAATGTTTGCCAGGTTTTATGGGTACCCCTCTTGATTGGAAGAGTAGTGTACCATTGTATGCTTCTTTGTTTCATGACACAATAGTAAGCAATACAAATAATGTCAATCACCCCATTTGGATAAACAGTGAATGGTTTACTCCATTTCTTAGTCACGATTTTAATATTCAATATTCTGATACAACAGCTAAAACCAAATTATTAGTCGACTGGTATAAAGTAGTATATTATCAACAATGTTTTATTTATATTGGTGATCCTAGTAAACCTCCCGTTCCATATGAATTTGATAAAGAAACACTTTTGGCGACATTATCTGTTACGTCTACTTCTGTTATAGCCGATACAAAAATATTGTATCCATGGCCATCATTATCAAAATTAGATCGTCATGGGAATCAAGTTGGAATCCAAGGATTAGATATGAAACAATTTGATTGGCTGGGGATGAAAAGTGATAGTGATCTTAAAGTACAGAATCTTGGTTTTTTTATGAATGATATTTTGCCAACTTTAATGGGTACGACAGTGAGTTTATGGGGAGGTAAACATTTTCAACCCTGTCCTGATTGTGATCGAGAACATAGTGATTGTGTAACGACGACAATAACAGTAACACCCGTTTGTACAACAACTACTATACATTGCATACAAGGTTCTTCAACTGATTGTATTTGCAGTCCACCTCGTTATGTAGGTATGTTTTATTTTAGAGGATCTTGTTCGAGGACAGCTGAAACATGTACTCCAGCTCAATCATCAGTAAATGTGTGTAAATGTGATGATAATTACAAAGGAACTTTGTGTAATGAAGCAATTTGTCATTCTTCAGAAGCATTTCAGAATCGAGCTTGTAGTGGTAATGGAGTTTGTAATGCTGACACGGGTACATGTAATTGTCACCAAGGTTGGACTGGAATAGCTTGTGATGTTCCCTTATGTACAATGGATTCGAATCAAACTTTATGTTCGGGTCAAGGAATTTGTGTAGCAGCTAATATTTGTCAGTGCAATGTAGGAAAAGGAGGAGTTAATTGTGAACGAGCTGCTTGTCCTTTTTTTAATGGTCTGGAATGTGCAGGAGCAACAGATTCATTAGGGAATAGTGTTTGTGATGTTCAAACTTTACAATGCGATTGTTCACGTACTTTATATCAGCGAAGTCCGAGTAGAGTACCAATCGATGGTTGGCCTAATAGTTATAATTACAATGGAGGGTTTGGTGGAGTTGATAATTCGATATATTTAGCTGGACGTTGGGGTAAATTTTGTGAACATACGTATGCTGAAGCTTGCAGAGACCCAGCTACTCATACATGGTTTATTTTTATTGAATTTGTTCAACAAATTTTTTTTCTTTTTTTTAACTCGTTTAAGTTTAATTTTTCGTTTTTTTATGAAAAATGAGAGAATTCAAGAGAATCCACACGAAACTTAAATAAGTTACAAAAAACTTTGTATCTGATAAAGTTTGTTGAAATAAAATAAAAATAAAAATAAACAGGTGTGGATATAATACACAGACTATTACAGCAAGTGCTGGCTTTGGTGGTTGTTTTTATATAGGTACTTGTCATCCAGGGATCGATGAATGTAAACCTTCGTGTCAATGTAGTTTGGATTTTTTTAATTCAAATGCTACATATTGTCAAAATTCAGTGTGTGGTTCTGGTTGTGGTATTGGAGGTGATTGTAGAGTTGATTGTTATAGTCATTTAACAAATTCCTCTGTTGCATGTATTGTTCCGTTAATCCACCAAGGAATGATTGCAAGTACAGTTAGATGTGAATGTCAAGTACATCCCAATGGGATTTATTATTACAAAACTAACGAAGAAAAGTTGACTACTCCTTGTACTACTCCTGCACCCACTTGCTTAACAGGTAGTAATTCTCCTTGTAATTCTCACGGTGATTGTCATTATAACACTACTTCAAATTCCTTTAGCTGTGTATGTGACACTGGTTATTCTGGTTTAAATTGTTCTATTGCTCCTATTTGTTTTACTCCCACTGGACAACCATGTTCGGGTCCTAATCAAGTGTGTATTGAAGGTAAAATATGTGCTTGTAAAAATAACTATCAACGAACAGCGGAACGTGATTGTTTGATTGAAAGATGTGTATCTACTGGTGGAATAAGTAGCGCTGACGGATTGTCTTGTACTTGTCACAATCACACTAATATGACAAGTATACCTTCTTTGAGTTCTGTCGAGCAAGATCAGACATTTCTTGGTTGTAAAAAATATTGTCCAATATCTCCTTCTAATGGCATAGAATGTGGTGTTACAGGTGTTTGTTCAGATGTTGTTTCTGGTCCAATAGTCGCAAATTCAGTAACTCCTCCTCCAATTTGTGCTTGTAATGCAATAGGAACAGATATAAGAGGAAATGTCAATTTTTTCTTGTTTGATCTGGTGACAGAGACTTGCTATCCTAAATGTAATCCTGATGGTGTATGTGGAGACGGAAATTGTCCAGTAACAGTTAGTTTTTCACAGTATGGAACGATTTCGAATGATTTAACAACATGTGCCTGTGGTCCTGGATTTTCTACTTCGTCAAATTGTTATAGTCGTACTTGCAGTGGAAAATCTCATCCTGCTAGTTTATTATCACCGGCTTGTATTTGTAATGATTGGTGTTTTGCTGGAACCAATTGTGAAATTGATTTATGTGCAAGTTCAGGAGGAGTTTGTTTGAATGGAGAATGTGATTGTTCACATTCTATCCTGTTAGAACCTGTTTATCATAATTGTAGTCATAAATGTAAAAATGGTGGAATTCCTTCCAATGATTTTACTCGATGTTTGTGTCCCAATGGAACCAAAGGGTTTTTATGTGAACAAAAAACCAATTGTATTGGATGTGTGTGTAAAAACAACGGAGTAATGACGTCTGAAGGTTGCGATTGTGTGAATGGTTATTCTGGCTTATCATGTGAAGTTGATGTGTGTTCAGATGAAAGTCATAGTAGAATAGGAGGTGTTTGTGGGTGTAAACCAGGTTATGGACCACCTTCGAATTGTACAACAAATACTTGTGGATTAAATACGATATTAACATCAAATGGTAGTTGTTTGTGTAAAAATCCTGGTTTCGTTTATAGTACAGATAGATGCGTGGCAGTAAATGCGCCTATAACACCTAATTGTACTTCTCCTTTTGTATTAAATACAATTACAGATACATGTGTATGCCCGCGCGGAACATATGGTACAAATTGTTCGTCTACTTATTGTAATAGTTTATCAATAAACAAAGTAGATAGTCTTGGTCGTTGTTTCTGTAAAGATCCTATATTAAAAATGGCGAGTTTGTCGGCTGATTCGAATGGAGTATATCAATGTACTGATAATGTATTTTATTGTAATTCTTTTGGTACATTGAATTGGTCACCAACAGTATTAATTTTACCTTGTGTATGCACTGGACATTTCACTGGGACACATTGTAATAGTACCACTGTAACAGCTACAGATGATTCATTACCAGTTATTAGTACGTTTGGAATAGGAACGATAGTAGGAAGTGTAGTAGTCATAGGATTTGTATTATTCACACGAAGTTTGATAATCAAACGATTTGTGACGCCTCGAGTTGAAAAACAACAATTTAATATAAATAAAAACGTGAAAACGAAACATGTATGGACATCAATACCTGTCCAATATGATTAAAAAAAGAAGAAGTTTAATAAAAGACAAAAAAAATCAATAATAAACAATATTATTTATTATTTAATACAGTAACATATTTATGATATTCACTTGGAACTAATTTATTATCCCAATCATAAATAGCATTCCAATAAGTTGTGTCACATTCAATAGAATCAATTAAGATTTCTTTTGCATCGAATAAACTCATATCATCTATTTGTGCTTTATTAATAATTTTAAAAGGTTGAATATAAGCACTAATAGCTTCTGGATCGTCATATAAAATAATTTTAAATGTTTCTTTAATAGTTTTTTCAGTATCTTCCGCATCAATATTTGAAGCTGTTAATCGTTTAATTTTATATGGTAATTCTTCATCGAAATCATCAATAAATTTTCGGATTGAATGTCCTAACCCGTTATTATCACAAACACATACAGCAGTTGCTTGTTCGAGACTAATTGAAGGTCCTTCTTGATTTTCAATGGCAGTGGGAGTAATATAACCATTTATATCCCATGAAACAATATAATAAATATTAGAAGAAGCTTCTGCTTTGAAATATTTAGCATAAGATCTTTTTAAAGGACTTTCATTTAATGATCTTTTAACATGCATATTTTTATCTTCATCACCCATTCCTCTTAAAAATTTGAAAAAGAAAAATGAAAAATGAAAAATTTTGTACATAATAAAAAAAAGAGTACGCGTAAAATAACAGTATGTATGTACGCATCTATTTTATGTCGAAATTTCTATTTTTTCTTTTTCTTTTTTTATTCATTTTTCATTTTCCCCTTTTCAAATTTTATTAGGGAAAAAAATGAATAATAATAATAATAATAATAATAATAATAATAATAATAATAATAATAATAAGAAGAAGAAGAAGAAGAAAAAAGAGATAAAATTAACAAAAAAGAATAAGAGTGGCAATGAAGATAATTATAATACAGATTTTGTAAAGAAAAATAATATCATTGAAACAGTAAAAAACATGGAAGCCGAAATCGGAGGTGATGATAGTAAAGTGAAATATTTTTTAGTAACTTGGACGTTATTTGAAGTGTATAATTCTATTCCTGAGCACAGCAAAAGAGTTATTACAACTTTAGAAAATGAAGTTGCGGTAGCTTTATATAAATGTGTAAAAGATGGTTTAACGTTCGATTGTTGTATCAATGACTATATGGAACAATGTACTATTCAATCTCTCCACGGCATCGATCATTTACCAGTCGATTTAGTTGAAGAATTAGGATCTATTTTCATACGAGCAATTTTCATCGAAGAAAATGCTATTCGTCCTTGTCATGCTATTATTACAAGTGATCAAATTGCGGCAATGTCATTGTCAATTGCAAAAAAAATCGTAACTCATGCTGTATATTCTCAGTGCAAAAATTGGTCCACTGAAGAATTACATGATTGGTTCTTATGTATCAATCATTATGATTCGACTCTTATTTGCTGTCCACAAAAGAATCCATGTGTAAAAGGAAAAAACCTCGATGAATTGAAAAAAGATCCGGAAGAAGAATGTGAAACAAAGCCGGGGATGACTAAATGGAATGAAGAGTTGGGAAACTCAGTGAATGAATTAGATGCTTCTGGTGATCGCGAAGATGAAAACTTCTATGAATTAATAAATCAGTTATATTCCACAAAAATAACTTTGTAATTTTTTGTATGAATATGTGAAAAATTAAAATACATATTTATATTCATTTTTCATTTCTCCTTTTTCAAATTTTATTAGAAATTTTTTTATTAAATGTCTTCAAAGAAAGTGGAAGAAAAAAAAACAAAGAGTCCTTTAAAACCAGTAAAAGAAGAAGTTCAAGTTTGTCCAACTCCCCCTGATTCTCAAGAGTTTGATCACGGAGACGTCGAAGAAACTTATGATGGATTGACTCAAAAAACTGCTGATGAAGAAAATAATATGTGAAAAATTTGTGTTTTTATTTAATAAATAATGACTTTTTATTTTTGTCAATCATTCTTTATTTATTCTTTTTATCTACTTTTTATTTTGTTATTAAAACTCCTGGTAATAATGATAATATGACCATAGTTGCAGCTGATCCTGCTATAATTGATGTAGATATGAAGCCTATACTGACACTAGACAATGAAGCGGCAGGATTTACAATAGTAACGGCCGCGTTTATTGCTCGTTCTGACATTTCTGTTGCAGTTAGAACTGCTTGTTCAATTGTTGTCAATTTGTATTCTGTACAATCACAAGTAATTGCACTTAATGTAACAGTCGATGATGAACTGCTTACAAATGTAAGATTAGATGGTTCCCCTGCGCACGTAAGATTATACGCCGCTGGATCTACTTGTTGAATTCCTACTACTAAATAATTTATGACTAATAAACAAGTTTTTGAATCTATAACAGCTGATGCAATACTAAAAGTACTAGGAGTGCCTGGAATTAAGCTTGCCGATTCGGATACTTCAATTGGTGTAAAAATGAAAGATTGGCTAAATTCAAATGTAGTTGTAGCTAATACAGGACAACTTGTAATATTAAATTCTAATACAGTTGATGATATTTGTTGATTATATATAATAGGATTCACTGACAAAACATTATCACAGTACATTTTTAAATGATGCATTTTAATTTCAGATATATTAAACTCTCCTGTATTTTGAAAAGTAACTTGTACTCTATCATGTGGATGGACTTTTATTAATGTTGAATAAGTGGTAAATTGACTAGGTACTGCAGGTACAATAGTAGCATTATTATGTGCTTTCATTACAACAGCTGGACTCATAGTGAAAAAGGTATGATCGGGTACATAAAGACGTTTAATTGTTGATATACCGACATTACAGTAATGAAGCATTAAAAACGTAACGATGTTACTTTCGATACTTTTAAATGAAAGAGGGATTAATTTATCATCACAATAGAATTCTATAGAATTAATCAAAGAAAACGAATCATAAGTTAGAGGATTAGAACTACTCGTTACTAATTTTAGATGTTGATCCGAAGTAATAATAGCACTTGATACAGTCATTGTTGGGATTCTTTCAATTGTTCGATTTACTACAGCTGCGTTACCCGCTACCGCATCTAATATCGTATGGGCAGCTGCGTCAATTGTCATTGGAAGACCGTTCGCACATGCTGTTTTTGAAACATAGATGACTATAGTTGAATTTCCATTTGATAATCCTACTGTTGAATATGCAATGGGAACAGCATTACAAGAAATAGTAAACAATACAGGATTGAAAGACTCTATTAAAAGTCCAGTTGTAGCAAATCCTACTTCTATTTCTGTGAAATTGGTGGTCTTGAAAGCTGCACCAGTAAATGTGAAACGAGGTGACATTTCTGTCATAACGACACCTTTCCAATACGGCATAGAACGATCTGTTTTAAACAGTCGCATTGTAATAAACGCTTTTAATGGAGTACTGCTGTCATTTAATAAAGGCCCGCGAATATAATCATTCAAAGTTACATTATACGTATTAGAACTCGCTGAAATATTTACAATACTATAATACGTCGCATGCGAAGATAAAGAGGTTAAAAAACGAAAGGTTGTGACATTAACTGTCCCACTAGCTATCAGATTAGTCGTGATTGTAACTATTTTTAACGATGGCATATACACAGCCGATGCGATTACTGGCGCCAAAGTCACCGTGCTCGTTGTGACAGTTCCAGTAAAACTCGATGTAGTGAGAGACGCGCTAGACGAATTAAACAGAACATTTAGAGGACTGATTGTCGTAGAAGTACAAGTAACAAAACTACCGGTAACGATCGCTGAGTTTTTACTCAATTTGAGAATAAACGAGTCGGAATTAGTATATCCTATAGGAAGTATTTGCTGAACAGTCGTACCAGTAAATGTAGAACAACCCGATAGAGTAAATCCTGATGTAACTACCGAAGTCATATTAACAGCAGTATCTAAATGCAAAGACATACCGTCAATATAACCATCATGATCACGATCAAGAACTAAAAAAGAATACGGTATTAAATGCAAATTAAGAGAAGAACCACTCTTCAGGTGAAACGGGTGAAAATCAGTGACCCAGAAAGTGGATAGTTGATAATTATAAGACGATAGATACGATGTTGTTTTATTGTAACCGACATTCTTCTGTCCTAGTACATCACAGAACTTATCAGGGGCTATAGTAAGAATCACAAGCATATCATCCGAACCCGCGCCAGTAAAAAACCATAACCTGTTTGGTACGATATTATCAACAGGTAACAACTTGTTTGTACCAAATATTGCAGCATAACCAGCTGGGTTACTCATCGATGTGAAAAAATCAAGAACGTTGAGAGTGGAACCTGAACACAACGAAACAGGCTTGTTGAACATGATCTGGTAAGTGGTTATTGCTCCAACGGTTTTAAATACTCCAACATTGGTGATAGAAGGAAGAAGTCGATCAATCCAACTAGTACACAACGACTGTCCATAAAACAACGGAACACCGCCTACACTAATAGAACCGGCTAACAATTCTAACGGTCTATAGACAGCGGTTACATTGGTCTCATCACCTGTGAAATAAATACTCTGATGATTCGTGATTGAGTAAGCATAAGGGGGGGTCACTGAAACAAATTTTGTATAAAGAGTAATATTGTTTCCATTAACAGTAGCTGATTGTGGAACCATGAAGCCGTTATTATTAGAAGTAAATTCGATAGTAGCAGCAACTTCATCGAGCGTATACCCGGTTGTTGTGACAGCAGCATCGAACATAATATCGATTGATTGTACGATGCTAGTGACATGATGATTTACAGCAGGATACGTTACACCTCCATACGGACCACCATTGACGACACAAGGAACAGCATAGGTGTCATATAAAAAAAAGGTAAGTAACAATAATAATAATAAAAGTAACAAAACTTTCATTTTATTTTATTATTTTTATATTTATTTTATTACATAAACAATATTAAACAAATGTTTTATTATAGTCTACTAATTACAATATGAGGGATTAGTGATAAAATGGTAAGTGTCAACGCAAATCCGATTACCGTAGATATTGATACAAGTGTTACAGTTGTTAAAGAGTAGGGATCAGTAGAGGAAATAATAGAATTGGGTACTGGAATTCTTTCTATTGCTGTATTCGTTACACCATCATTACCAGCTACTGCATTTACTATTGTATGTGCAGCCATGTCAATTGTCATTGGAAGACCATTTGCACATGCTGACTGATGAACATACAATACTAATGTTGTATTCGTTTTAGACAAACCTACTGTAGAATAAGAAATAGGAACGGAATTACAATTAATGGTCAAATATGTCGAATCAAACGACTCTATTAAAAGTCCCGTCGCTGCAAAGGTTATTTCTATTTCTGTCAAATTAGTATATTTGAAAGCTGCACTGATCATTATGAAGCGAGACGAACTTTCTGTCAACGTTACACCTTTCCAATACGGTTTAGTCGCGCGATTGGTAACAAAAGGTCGCATTGTGATAAATGCCTTTAATGGAGTACTACTATCACTCAAAACAGGCCCACGAATATAGTCATTCATAATTACATTGTAAGTGAATAAATTGGATGAAATTGATGTAACGTTATAATATGTTGCATGTGAAGATAACGATGTTAGAAAACGAAAAGTTGTCGTATTAATATTCGTAGCTACTCTGTTTGTTGTTATTGTTATTTTTTTCAGTCCTGGGATATACACGGCTGATAATATTACCGCAGGTAGAGAACCGTATACCAATTTCATTTCAATGTCACCGGTAACTGTCTGGAAAGGTGCGAGAGACGAATCACCTTTTATTATCATCGATCCAACGTGTATAGTCGCACAACTATAATGAGCACCTGTATTAAAAGTTGTAGCAGTTCCATTTAAATCGAGCATAACAAAATCAGAAATATTAGAGCCTACAGGAAGTATACTTCGAATACTCATTATATTTGACAAAGGAGTTAGTGTACAAGAACTGAAATCAAATGTTAATCTATTAATAGAAGTGATGTTCATCGGTACATCGAATTTCAATAATGCTGCGTCAGCATAACCATCGCGATTACGATCAAGCAAATAAGAGTAATATGGTTGAATAAATGAATTCCGAGTGTTACCATCTGTAAAATGACTGAAAGGAGATGTACGAGTATTTCCTATATGATAGTTTCTCTCAGCTCCAATATATATAGCAGTTGATCGATTGAAACCAATATTTGCCTGACCTGTTACATCACAGAACTTATCAGCCGCAATAGAATTAATATATAAAGGATCAGCCCAAAATGCCGCGGTAGCAAAATACCATACTCTATTGGGCACTATGCCGTTAGCCGGTAAAATTTGATTAGTCTCGAATACAGCAGTAACATTTGTAGGAAAACCAGAAAAATCATTCATCCCAGTAAAAAAACTATCAACTCGAACAGGTGCTCCTGAACATGTGATTACAGGTTTATTGAACATAATTTGAAAAGAAACAAATGGTTCTACATCTGCACGTATTCCCATATTACTTATCGATGGAAGAAGTCTATCAATCCAACTAGTACACACAGACTGTCCATAAAACAATGGAATACCACCTACATTAACAGAACCAGGTAAGAGTTCTAATGGCCTGTAAACAGCAGATACATTACCTTCGTCCCCGCTGAAAAAAATTGTTTGCGGATTCATTAAGTGAATGGAAGATTCATCTGGTATAATAGCTTCGGTGTAAAGAGTGAGATTATTTCCATTTATTGCAGCCGATTGTGGAATCAGGAGACCATTGTTATCCGACGTAAATTCAATAGTCGCAGCAACTTCATTTATTGTGTAGCCGACTATAGTAACAGTGTCATTGAACATAATATCGATCGAATTAACGAAAGAAGTGATAGAATGATTCGCATTAGGATGTTTTATGTTATTATGTGGACCACCGTTAATAACACATGGAAAAGCATAGGTTTCGTGTATAACCAATAATAGTAACAAAAGCAACCAACTTTTCATTTTATTTTTTTTATAAACGCAAATATAACAAAATACATATATCTTATTTTATTTTTATTTTATTAATTAATAACATATTCGACAAGATAAATAACAAACATCCCCCAACATTGAAAAAATGCGAGAAGAATTTTATTGATAGATATCAAATACAGTAAGTTAGATGAATCAATCGATACATAACAAGACATTATTGCACACAATAAAAAACCAACAATAATATTAACTAATCCTGTTACTATCAATACAACATAACCCATTTTTAATTGTTCTTTCAATATAGAATAAAACAATAAAGTACTAATTATGACCAAAACTATCCATGTTATTAACGCGATCAGTATGATTCGTCTAGAAGTCGTGTCGCAATATAATTTATACAACTGTTTCAGATCTGGAGATTCTTTGTTGCAAACTTCACAATGGCTTTTGTTTTTTTTAATATTCGTATGAAAATACCATTCCAATAAACATTTTTGATGATAATAATAATTTTTACAAGAACACTGTTTTAATAATAATTCTTCTTTGTTATCTTCCTTACAAATATAACACTGATTCATTTATTTTTATTAATTTTTATTTTGTTTATTATATACACATTTTCTGTTATAAATTATTTAGTTTCAAAACCATACAAAATTTGTCCTTGTTTTTTTAAAGAAAATAAAATATCATTGACAGTGACAGTTTTTCTTTTTGCATATTCAGTATAAATAATAGCATCTCTAATAGTACGTTGTAAGAATTCCTTTAAAACACCACGAGTTTCATCATAAACACCCTTTGAAATTCGTTTAACTCCTCCTCTTCTTGCTAATCTTCTAATAGTAGGATCAGTAATATCCATTAGATTATTGATTGATATTATTTTAAACCATCGGTTTTTTCCTTTTCCAGGCATTTCAATAATTTTTTTTTTATAAAACAAAAAAATCCTAATAAATTTTTATAAAGAGATAAATGAAAAATGAATACAAAAAGAAAAAGAAAAAATAAAAGAAATAAAAAATAAAAGAAAAGGAACAAATAAAAAAAAAGAAAAAATAAAAGAAATAAAAATAAAAATCATTTCTCTTTTTTTTAAATTTGTTAGGATTTTTTTTAAATGGATTTAGCACCTTATTATAGTCGTGTAATTTATTTAAATAAGGATAAGAGAATCTATGTTGTTTTTGATACAACTGAAGCTGCTGTAAGACTACAATCAAGAGGAAAAGGAATTGTGTTAAGATCTAGTGCAAAAATCCCAATTGCTGAAGCAGCTGAATTTGAAGAGGGTTATGACTTGTATTTAAAGTGTCCTGTCTGTAATTTTTGTTTTTGTGAATTAAATGAACTTGTAATTAATTCTAATCATTGGACTAAAATTGGAGACTTTGATTGCAGTGGCTGTGAACGAAAAAGAATCAGTTATAAAAAGAAAAAAATTAAACTTTATTTTTAATTGTATTTATTATTATTAATTTAACAAACAATATTTAATAAACATTTTTTTTTGATTGAAATATTTCTTTTTTATGCTGTCCAAATTTTTCTTTCAATGTATACCAATCAGGCTTATTATCATTATTATTATTATTAAAAATATTTAAAGGATCCAGCTTTTTATTAACATTTTCGATAATAAAAGGATCGTCATCTTTTCGCGTCGATGTAAAATGATCGATTCCCAAATGATCCTCCCAAACTTTCACAACAAGAATATCATTTGACTGAATCTTATAATCATCTACAGTCTTATGATCGTCATATATTTCTTTATTAGAATAGACTATCATAAGATCATCAGAGTGACGAAGTTTTGCAACATTTATAATACTTTGTTTTATTTTACCTAAAGTAGTTGACGGAGTAACTTCTATTTTATAATCTTTATCTTTATCAAATCGTGCAATAATAAAAAAAGAAGAAGATTTTGTAAACATTTTTTTTATTTTTTTTTCTTTAATATTTTTATTAAAAATGAATTATGATTTTTATTTTTTAATTCAAAATATATATATACAACAAAAAAAGAAAAATAGAAAATTCTTTTGTTTATTTTATTTTTTTGATATTTATTGTTCAAGTTTGGCAATTTCTTTATTTAATTCATTTATCCTTTTTTGTTTGTATGTTAGGATTTAAAAAACCTAAAATAGAAATACCATCTGAAAAAAAATTAATTCGATTGAAAAAAGACAAACAATTACAAAAGGAACAAAAAGAAGATGAAATAATAAGTACAAAAAGAGAAGTGATTGCTATGATCGATTTTTGTCTCCAAAATGGCAACTCCTATTTACAAGTATTAGATAATTACAATAAACAAGACCAAATACCAGTGAACTATACCGACTTCAATTGTCTACCTGAAAATAAAGAACTTTTTATCAAAGTTGTAAGAAAATTATTAAACAATAATGTTATATTGCTTGAATTTACTACTGGTTGGTGTCCAATAATATTAGATATAATTGATTGTAAAAATGTAAATTTTCTGGTTGATAATGTATTTCGTTTTACATATTCTTATCTGGAACCACTGTGTCTATCTGAAGTACGAGAAATGAGAGATATATATAAATTCAAACAGGACTATATGGCACGCTATAGACTTCAACATTTAATCAGTCTTACACTTAAAGAGAACAAAGAATCGTGTATGTTGGATTTTTTAGTTAATTCGTCAATACATCACCCTCAAATATTAAAAAATATTGAATATTTTTTAAATAAAATAGAAACTGTAAGTTTAATGGACCGTGAATTAAAAAGTTTGCATCAACATTCATTGTTTTATGATCCATTTAATAGATATACGTATGCACAAGATGTAGTAGATATTAATAAAAAAATTGACACAAGAGATCTTTAATCGCAATAACAAAAATTTAAATAAAAAAAATCAAATAAAAAATAAATAAATAATTAAACTTTATTTTTTTATTCATTTGAAGAAATTTCTTTTCTATAATATTCTTTTATATTCAAGTTACATAATATTCAATTAGATAAATATTAAATAATCCCCAAAATTGGAACAATGATAAAAGTAATATTTCGTATCTGTTAAAATGATAATTGATCGGTATACCGCAATAGCACCATGCAACTATACAACACACAATACCAATAATAATATTTACTAATCCTAAAACGATTAATATAATATAACTAATTGATATCTGTTCGTCCAGTGTAGAATGAAGTATGAATATACTAGCAGCAGATATCAAATACCATATAAATGATAAATGTTGTGTCACATAATATGCAATTCTATTATAATATAATCGATATACTTCTTTTTGTTCTATCGACTCTTGTTTACAGACTCTGCATTGTTTTGATTTGTTTAATGGTACGAAACAAAAATTCCATTTTGCTAAACATTGCGGGTGGAAAAAAACATTTTGACAATAACATGTTTTTAATAATAATTCTCCGTCACAGTTTCTACAAAAATAACATTCTGTCATTTTTTATATCCTTTCTCTTTTTTTTGTATATATATCTTTTTTTTAATGATCATATCAAAAAATGAAAGTATCACCTCTACCTACTTACTGTTTCGCTGTATTCGACACAGAAACAACTGGATTATCAACATCTAAAGATGAAATTATCCAAATAGGTTGCTCGATCATCAACGAAAAAGGAGAAAAGCAACACGCTGATTACGAAATGTTTGCTACGTTAGTTTATTCTGAACGACCTATTAGTCCATCGGCAACAAAAATTCACAATATAAAAAATGAAGATTTAAAAGACCAACCTTTGTTTAAAGTTGTGATAGGACAAATGATAGAGTTTGTGAAAAAATATAATAAAACAAATCAACAAGTTGTATTAGTTGCATACAATGGTCATGCTTTTGATTTCAAGATATTAGGTCGTCAATTAGATGAAAATAAAATAAATTATACAGATTTATTTAATTTCGTTCTTGATCCATTAGAGATTATAAAATACACCAATTGTTTTCCTGAGAGACCTGCTAAATCTTCTAATACTCTTGGTAATATTTATAAATATGTCACAGAAAAGAGTTTAGAAAAAGCTCATGATGCAAAAAATGATGTTTTGGCTCTTGTTAAAATTTGTCAAGATCCGCGTGTTTTAAAATATTTAGCATTATATGTTAGTTCATTTGATAAATAAAAAAACAACCATGTATTATTAACATATATAACACAATTTTCAAAGCGTATCGTTGATAGATAACAGCAATAAAAGAAAAGGATCGTGATCTTATCAGTGTATATAATATAATTAATAATATGATAAAATATTCAGGAATAAATGTTATAAATAATAATATTAATAAATTTGCTTCTTCTATAATCGTTTGTGGTACAACAAATGACATTAATACTAATACAATAGAAGGACTACACGGTATATACAATCCAGTTATACATCTTATTATAATTATATTTATAACTACACACGTTATAAAATAAGCTGTATAAAATTTTTCATGCATGTCAGACAACAATTTGCCTGGATTGATTCGTATTAATTGTAAATAATCATAAATGATTTTAATACAAGCCTTGACATAATCCATTGAAAAGTTACCACATATTTCACATTTTAAACTAGTATAATCCACATATCTTTTTTTCATGTAATATTGTATACATTGTTCATGATACATTAAACCTTTACAAGCACATTGTTTTTGTACTAATGGTTCTTCTTCACATAAACAAATATAACATTCACTCATAAATGAAAAATAATAATAAAAAATAAAAATTAAAAAAATTAATTCATATGAAATTTGCGGCCGCAAAAATAAAACGAATGCAATTTTTACAGAAAAATTTGAACAAATTTTTTTTATTTTTCATTTTTTCTTTTTTAAATTTGTGTTAGGATTTATGTCATCTTTAACTCGTTTTAGTCGAGTGGTTTATTTAACCAATGATAAAAAATTTTATGTTGTTTTTGATGTAGATGTTTTTTCTGTGAGATTACAATCGAAACCAGAAGGAATGATTTTAGAGTCTCATGTTAAAATTCCCAATGTTGAAGTGGAACAATATCAAAAGGGATATGACTTGAGATTGATGTGTCCTACTTGTAATTTTTGTATCTGTGAATTGAATGAATTTGTTGTTGATTCTCGTTTTGTTACTTATATTGAAGATTTCGACTGTGATAAATGTGAAAAAAAAAGAATTAGATATCCTTTAAGAAATAAAAGAAAAATTTAAATTATTTTTATTTGTAATTTTCGTGTATTTTTTAAAATTATTAATAAACATATTTTATTTTCAAGTTGGATCATTCATTTTAAGTATCGGTATCTTTCTTTTTCTCTGGATTTTTATTCAAAGTATTTAATGGGCTTGTAGAAAATTGGATAAATGAATTATGATAATTTTTATTTTCAAAATTCAAAAAATATATATAAGAAAAAAAAAGAAATTTCTGACAAAATAAATGAATTATGATATTTTTTAATTGAACAAATATATATATATACAAGAAAAAAAAAGAAATTTCCAGAACAAATGTACACCTATAATAATTTTATCGAAGTCATCCAATTGGATTATTGGCCATTCATCATAATAACTCTGATTCAATCTTTTTTGTATTGGACTGACTGTTAATGTTATTTCATCAATATTACATTTACCAACTTTCGGTCGGAATCTTGTAATTTGTCGTGTTAGTTGTTCGCGATGATCGTTAGATGGAATCCCCCAACGGTTGAGAGTATTTGCAATCCAATCTAAAGTAAAAAAAATGATTATCAACACCCACAACCAACAAATAATCCATATCAATTCTCCGTGACAGCGTATTTTCATTTGGAAGTGATAAAACGTTCGAGCAAATATATATATATACAATAAATAAAAATGATATAATTGTTATCTAAATGTCTTGTATTGATCCAAGTACTCCACCTACTTTTTCGAGATTAAATTATCCTACGAATCTGACAAAAGTAATTGAAGATTCAAATTTCCTTGGATATGCCATTGGGATAGGATTGTATGTGATTCCTTGTTTTTTTTTCGCATTTACTTCTTTAACTACCTCAATTATTATTTTATGTAGTGGAAAATGTAAAAGCGGTGAAATTGGAATAATTACTAAAATTATCTATGTGTTTATGATTACAGTATTAACTGGATTTACAGCTGCTGGTATATTTTTTTCACATGATATTACTCAAATAAAAACAAATTTACAATCAGAAATCAGTGAAGTGATTGATGATGCTAATTTAATATTAAATTCAGCAGATAATGATTTATTTATAATTAATTATCTAATTCCTGTTGTTATTACTAATATATCAACAACAATCAGAAACAATGGTTTAATAATAATTAATGGAGTTAATTTACTAACTATTCAAATACAAACACAAATCTATTATGCTAATAGATACAATTATTCAATTACTAATGCTTTACGACAAATATCGGACAACGCTGATCCTGTAATAACATTAATGCAAGATGTTATTGTCCAAAGCAATGATAGTTTAATAAATATTCAAAATCAAACACAATCGAATATAGCCGATTTTAGAACACAATTATCCGATGCAAAAAATCAAATAGACGATACTTCTAATCAAATTGAAGAAGATATATTCCCTCAAATTGATAACGGGAATAAAATTCGTGATATAATTATTTATACTTATTTCAGTTTCTGTTTATTTTTCATGATTTTATCGATTGGTGCATTGTTCTTTCATATAATAACAATAATATTACCAATTTTATTCACATTATTTATTTTTGTGGGATTTATATTTTTAGGTGTTCATACTCTTTTTCCTATTGTAATAAGTGATGTGTGTAGATTAGCAAATGATAAAGATCAAACTTTATTAAATGAAACAACAACTCAACGAATATTAGATGCTTGTTTGTGTAATCGAAATTTAATCCAAGCATTGAATTACTCAGATGATTTAGATTTTAGAAATAAAATAGAATTCCCACCTACATTGACAACTGCAAATCCCGACCAGTTTTTAAATTTTTCATTGTTGTTTGACTTTATTGATGCAAATATATCGACATTGACTCGTGAATCAGTAGATCCATCATATTCGACAGCCGAAACAGATAATTATCTATTACAAGTCAATGATATAACTAATCCTCCTGATTATTTCCTTCGGAATAATATAACAACTCTTAATGTCACTGGATATGGAAGTGGTCATTCGTCTAATTTAACGTCACTAAAAAATTCGATTATTGCGGCAATTTCATCAGAACAGCAATTGGATGCATATATTTATCAAATTCAATACAATTTTTCGATCATAAAAAATACAACAATAGATTTACAAAATAATATAACAAGTGCATTTTATTCTATTTTTTCGATCAAATCAGCGCTGGAACTTTTATTCGTAAGAATTGATAATTTATTAAATACTGTATCGTGTGGTTTTATCGGAGAAGCGTATATCAATATAAAAGATTTATTGTGTGACAAATTTATTAATACAACTGGATTTTTAGCATTGTGTTTTTTACATATCTGTATTGCTTTTATTATTAATTTCTTCATTTTACAAAAAATGAGTAATAATAATGATTATATAAAAATATAAATAAATAAATAACATATTTTTTTATTTGTGATTTTCTCTTTTCATTTTAATATCATTGAAGAAAGATTCATCTTCATCGTGAAAAGGATTGATAGTATTTATTCGCAAGTTGGCACCTATTCTATCCTGTTCAATATCTATTTTATCGAAGTGAACGTTGTTTGTTGATTTCTTTTTTTCAACATCTGTCATTTTTGCACTGTATTCTACTTCTTTATTGTTTTTTTCATCTGTTTTATTTGGATTGTTATTCATTTTTAATGAATATTAATTTATATTTTATTTGTTTTTACATAATATTTTGTTGTTACCTGTAAACCATTTATGTCGTAACAGTTGTGCAATTGACTCGTATCTTTTATTTTTTGTACACAATAAATTTGATAATAAATCAATACAATCAGAAGAAAAAATATTAGTATAATTTGCAAATAATCCTTTAGTATCATCTTTCAATATAAAATGATAATGTTCATCAATTTTATTTTTATAAGGATAATCACCAAGTTGTAATGTAAAAATGAGAACACCTATTGCATATAGATCAATAGATGGATGTGCAATCAATAGACTATCATCCGTCATTTCAGGGGGCATATAATTTAATTTTCCAGCATATCCTTTGATTATAGTTCCAACTGATACTGAAAATTCAAAATCACAAATTTTTATATTATTATCAGTATCAATAAGGATATTTTCTAATGATATATCACCGTGGATTCTGTCGTCACCATGAATAGATGCTAATCCAATAAGAATTTGATAAACAAAATGTTTGGTTACTGTTTCTGAGAAATTGGTTTCCATTTTAGTAACCATTTGTAAATCTTGTTTATTGATAAATTCCATACAAATGTAATTAAATCCTTCATCAATTTTTTTTACAATATGATTATTCATATTATATTTATTTAATAATGTTTTTTCTCGAATGAGCCTATCATCATTTGATTTTATATATTCTTTCACTACCATTGGTATATTTTTTATAGGATGATATGAATAGTATAAAATTTTATCATAACATTCATGGATTTTTGTTAAACATTCAAAATAAGTAGTGGTTTTATATTTTGCCATCTAAATGAATTATATTTGATTTGTTCGAATTTATTTCTTTCTTTTAAAAGAATTTTTCCGTACAATATTGGAAATTTCCATATATATATCAAATAAATTTGAACAAAAGTAACATAATTCATTTATCTTCAGAAAATAAAAATGTCCGGATTAAAAAGATTCAAACCCATGGTATCAGTGAAAGAAAATGGATATACTCAACTTTTTTTACAGTTGAAACAAAAACAAGAAGAAAAAGATAAACGGAAGCAGTTGATTTTTTTACTTGATCGTTTTTTGAATACAGGAAGTTATTCTGAAATATTAGATAAATACGACGAAAAAGGGAAATCACCAGTAACTTATGTTAATGTCAATTTTATACCTGAAAATAAAGAATTATTCGTAAAGATTGTAAGGAAATTATTGACTAATAATATAATATCATTATTATTTTCGACCGGTTGGTGTCCATTTATTTTAGATATAATTGATTGTCCGAATATAACATTTTCCGTGGGCAATGTGTATCGATTCATATATTCTTATTTGGAACCATTGTGTCTGTCTGAAATGATAGATACGCGAGACGTGAGCAAGTTGAAAAGGGCGTATATGCCACGTTATAAATTTCAGCATGTAATTAGTCTTACATTTGTAAATAATAATAAATCAACGCCTATGTTAAATTTTTTAGTCAATTCACCATTATACGATCCTCAACTATTGGTGTTTGTTGGATATTTTTTAGATACGATCGACCAGTTAAAGTTAGATGATTTAAAGTTAGCGAGTGGTGATAGAAATTCAGCGTATTTTAATATATATAGTATGTGTATGTACGCAGAAGATATGGTAGATATTAATCAATCAATTGATACTAAAAGAGTCGAAGGACAATTCAATTATGAGATGGATTTTAGTTTTTTTTATTAGTCGAAAATAATTGAATTAGAAAAATAGTCATACAAATAAAATAAAATATAAACAAAGTGTAAATAAAGTACAAATCGAATATTTTGTAACCATAAATAAAAATAAAGCAAGTATAACAAATAAATAAAATTAAAATCATACAATTCTTAATTCAAAAAAAAGTAACAATTTATTTGTTTTATTATGTTGTATATAATAATAATCAATCAAAATATTGGGTTTTTGGTATTTATCTCTAAATTGTTGAACTTTATCAAAATAACTATCTATGGTAGTAATTGTAAAATTATCAACGTTGATTTTATTTTTTAATTCATCTTCATTGATACCATCATTTTCACAATATCGTTTGAAATCAGATCCTATTCTACTCAATAATTCTATACACATAATATTTAAATTAGATAATACTCGAATAAAATAAGAAACACCGCTAGGTAAATATAAATATAGTACTCTATCTAATATAACAGCTTCTCTATTTTGATAGATTTTTATTGTATTCTTATTATCAGTATTAGTATGGATAATCTGTTTAATAAGTTTATCTCGTTTAACCCAATCTACGACTTTGTATTTTTTATTGTGATCAAAAAAACAACAAAAACAACAATAACCATTAGAATACGCGACAGGAAATAATAATAATTTACAACAAATATTACACTTACAGGACACCGGGAATTTTAATAACGCAGGTAAATTGCTTTTAATTTTTTGAATATATCGCTTTCGAAATTTTTGTTTAATTAATCGAATTTTATTAGTTAAATAAGATCGATCTGTTATAGTTCGTTGTGCATGTTCTATAAAAATACGTTCCCACCATCTATCATCAGTTGATAGCCATTCTTCATTTGAATGTGTTAATTTTCCATGTTTTTCGTTGATTATTTGTTCATTTTTATCATATTTTTCATTCAATTTGGACATTTGAAATTTGATTAAAAATTTTTAATAATTTTTTCCAGTCAAAAATGAAAATTGTGGAAATTGTGGATTTTAGTTTTTCTAAAAATAGATTTGATACATTTTTAAAAGACAAGACTTTTTTTAATACAACTTTTTTTTACTACATACGTAACACAAATATCCATTAGGACCGAAACTAACATATAATACATGTAAACTAGTGATAACTCCGCAATTACTGCAAATGGTAAATGATAAATTTGTTGTATTACAAACAAATATAATATTTTTTAAACAATATACCATACAGATTGTTTGGGCACATGTATTTGATAATTTATTTCCGGTTCGATGACAATAAGGTGCGCGTTTGATTAAACTAAAAAAAAGAGAATGTTCAAAACCATAATTATCTTCTGGATGATTACTTAATCGTTGTAGAATTTTTTGGCCGTGTTCAGGAAAGGTAGTAGTTAAATTATGACAAGTACCGCAAATAAGACAAGTAATAAATAACCAAGGAACGATAATTCCTTTCCCTGTTTGTTCATCATATACTGGAACATTGACTTTCTTCATGCGTTCGGTGAAAACAGACGTAGCAGTGATATTTACTGGTAATCTAATAGCAGAGAACGCAGTGAATTGATAATGACAAAAGGCAATGAATAAGAATACAAATCGATCAGAGGCAGTTAAATTTTTTTTCACCATATTAGTCCATTCTGTCTCAAAAGAACAGAGATTAATAGTTATTTTATCTAATAAAATACCTTTATATTCAATATATTCTAGGATTTGATGGGCAAAATCATAAGCTAAAATACCAGTAAAATCTATACAATTTGTTGTTTTAACAAGATTATGCCGATACTCATGTTGCCATTTGTGATCTTGTAATAATGCTTGTTGTTTAATTGTTATATCTTGTATATAAAATGTTTTGAAAAGATTATGATGAAATACACGATGCCATAAATTTGGACAAATTTTCATTTTCTTACACAATCCGATAATGAATTTATCATTTTGATAAATATACGATGCAATTGTTAGTCCTGTAGAAGTATTTTCTCGATAAATTTCACTGGTTCTGGTAATAAGATTATAAAACCTAACAAAATGATTACCATATAATAATTTCAATGGAATTAAAACTGGTTGTAAATAATAAAGTAAATTGTCTAATATTGCTATTTTTCCAATCGAACTAGTAAAAAAAGAATATATTAATTGTAAATCGGTTTCTTCAATAAATAATCTCATTCGTATATCATATAAACGTCGTAATTTTTTTTTCTGTGAATAATTACTATTCCGTACTAATAGAAAATAAGTCATAATTTCAATTAGGAAGGGACGTTGACTAGTACTTGAACAATCTCTTATAAGATCATTCATATAAGCATCCCAGTCACTGCATTGTTTGGTTCGGGGCCATGCTTTATGAAAGATCATTGACATAGGACTATGACGAGATGGAATTGATTTTCCATCAAATAAAAAAGCAATAAAATTAAATATATGGTGACGTATAACTAATGTACCTCGTTTAAATAACCAATTATGAGTATCGTAAGTAGGATGGATACGTTTTCCAATGTTTTCTGTGTCTTTTGCACATTTATTATCACCTGTTTCAAGAAAATGTTGATTGTAACCAGTAATCGATAAATGGATAACTTCTTTAGCTTTTTTCCCCCAGTCATTTATATTAGATTGGATATCGAAACTAGTTCCTAATAAATCGATACAAGATTGATCAAAGCGATTATGTTCTATCGAAGTAACAGCATTATGCATGACTAATGTATTTTTAACGCGGAGTGTTAATTCAGATCTACGCGTATATTCAATTGATTCTACACTCCGCGTTAATATTTTTTTGTCACTCCTAAACAAGTATCACTGCTGCCAGTTGAAGAATCTTTAGCTCGCAATGATTCTTGATCTAAATACCATCGACCATTGTTGTTTTTACGCCAAATATAATCACGTTTATCAAATCGTACAAAAGGTGCAATACCTGCTTCGTTGTCGATAGCATAAGATAAACAATCTTGAACATATTCATTTGTTCGACTGATATTAAAAACGGTTTGAATATCGATAACTCCTTTTTCTAAAGGAGGACTTGTTGCTAAATTTAATAAAAAACGTATTTGTGTAAATAGATAACGTAGACAAAGCAGACAACAATTACTAGTAGAACTTACTGTTTGAGACGGTGTTTTAAAAGCAATTAATATTTTTTTAACGTTTGTTTCTTTCTGGTCATTTTCATACCAGCCTTTCATTCCCATACAATTATTACCATTTACACAAGGATGATTGTTTGAAGATTTAACATATTCGTATAAATAAGAGGCATCATATTCAAAATGACATAATTCTACTTTCCGTTCATTGAACATTTTCACTGCGATGTCTTCATTTATGTGATAGAGAGGAGCGTATTTACCGGGATAATAACCAGGACCTTTGTCTACGAGTTCTCGTAATTTTTGTTCTAAGATAGATTGTTCAGCCGGATCAACAATTTCTCGATCAATATTGATTGAAAATTTTTTAAATGTTTCGAATAATGATTTTTCACTTTCTTGTTTGGATGGTTTTTTTTTCTGTATTTCTGATTCTTTAATTTCATCTGTTTCAAATAGAAACACTTCTTCTCTATTATCTAGTTCTTCGAAAGTAAACGATTCTTCTTTTCTAACAGTATTATCTAATTTAAAAATAGAAGAATATTCATTATTATTGTTCGAATTTTTAATTTCATCAAAAGGTTTTTCTCTGTTATTTAATTCTTCTAATGTGAAAAATTCTTCACGATTAATTGGTTTATCATCAAAAGTAAATGATTCTTCATTTTTTTTATATTTTCTTTTATTACTCATAAAGACAAATGAAATTTATTTAAAAAAATTTTTTTTCGTACAAATACACACAGAAAATTTTTGAACAATCGAGAAATTTCCTATTGTATTAACTTTTTAATTAATTGTTTCAATAATAATTGAGATGTTGATTTGAAACAGATAGACAGTATAGTACATACTTTTAGAAGTGTGTTTATATTTGGTGTATTATCGATATTCTTTTTAAAAGATACTAATTGCACTGGGTTGTATTCTGTGCCGTTTATTATAATTATTTTTGTTTGTTCATTTATTGTTATTTGATGATACTTTAAAATATATTGTTCGAATGTATCTGACACACGGCGAGCAATACTCTTAATTTGTTTATATTCTTCTATTAACAAATTGTCATATTCTTCTTTTTTCATATATTTTGACAATTCATTTTCATACTTGGTCCAGTTAGTTATAATATACTCTTCTAGAAATGCTTCGTAATGTGTTAACTGTCCTCTGGTAAGTATATCTTTGTTATCAAAGAGTAATCGTCTAGTTTTTGTATTGAATACGATACGGTGTTCATATTTAAAACATAATTTTTGATAAGAATGTGAAGTGTATTTAGCGGTGAAAACAAGTGATTTGAAATGACGACCACCGTCAATCAGGAAACGCAAATACAATGACAAGATATTGAGATAATCAGCCCCCGACTTTAATATGGGTGTTATATTAAATAAATCTATAGTTGAACAATCCTTTATTTCGAAACCTTTCGAATTTGGCTTTAATAACCATAAAAATACACTACATACAGTATTATGTAAAATACTATACCACTTATATTGTTGATCGTATTCGTTTTTGTGTTGAAAATAATTACAAAGGAATAGAACCAATTCTTTGGCCGTAAGATTAACTATTTTGTCATATTTTTCATGATCATATTCATAATTTACTGTTAATTTATCAGTTGTGACTGATATACGCGGTTTACTGTCTGATATTTGTCCAATGAATTGGTGAATGTCCATGTAATCGTAATGAATTGTCTCATTTGGTCTTATTTCGTTATTATCATTCTGTTTGGTTTCATTATTGTTATTATTATTTATATTATTATTATTATTATTATTATTATTATTTATATTATTATTATTTATATTATTATTATTATTATTATTATTTATATTATTATTATTATTTATATTATTATTATTTATATTATTATTATTATTATTATTATTTATATTATTATTATTATTTATATTATTATTATTATTATTATTATTATTTATATTATTATCATTGTTATTATTATTTTGTTTTATTTCATTATTATTATTATTGATTTTTTTGTTCGAAGTTAAGAACGGATATGGTAAATGATTGTCTTTAGATCCAAAAGACATACTGAATTGTAAACGAATATAATTTGGCGTTCTACGGACACGATAATATTTACTCGGTAAATCTCCGAATATTGAATCAGATGGTTGTTCGTCTTTTACTCTTTCTTTCTCTTGTTTTTCTTTTTCTAATCTTTCTTGTTCTAATCTTTCTTTCTCTTGTTTTTCTTTCTCTAATCTTTCTTTTTCTAATCTTTCTTTCTCTAATCTTTCTTTTTCTAATCTTTCTTTTTCTAATCTTTCTTTCTGTAATCTTTCTTTTTCTTCGTATTCTTTTTTTACTTGTTTTACTTCTTTCGCTAATTGTTCTCGTTTTTCTTCGTTTAATTTTTCTTGTTTTGCTTGTTCTAATTTTTGTTTAAATTGAATTTTCTCAAATTCCTCTTGTTTTATATTAGCGTGTATACTTCTTTGACGAAGTGTGTTTTGTGATAATTCATTGTCGTCGTGTTCTTTTATTGTTTTTTTTTGTTCGTAATGAGATTGTATTTGATCTATAAATGATTTAGAATATTTTTTGTTATTAGTTGAATCTTCATGTTCAATTGATTGTCTATTCTGTTTATTTTGTTCTAATAGTTTAATTTGTGTATCAGCCTCTTCTCGTTTTCGTTGTAATTCTATCATATTAACCATTTTCGGTGAAATGTTTGGATCAAACTTGGGTTGGAGGAGTTGTTGTTGTAATTCTTGTTCTATTTCTGGTTGTTTCGACGAGAAAATAGAAAAATTAGCGATATTGTGTAATATAGACATTAATGAAAAATCAGATGATTTATTAGGCGGGACAGTTGGTTCTTTAATACTTTCTTTGTGTAACTCTTCGTCAAATCGTTTTCCTACTTTTTTTACATTTTCAAGTTGTTCTGGAGTTATATTATTCATATTAATCGGTTTATATGTAATCTTTTGTTTTGTTTTTTCTTCGATTGTTTTGTCTGTCTCTGGTTCTATCTGTCTGGCTATTTGTACGTGGTCGTATATTTCTTGTTGTATTTGTTTAATTATTCCTTTGTTTTTTTCTTTTACTATTCTTTCATGTCTTGCTATTTCGTACTGTCTGTCATTTTCTTGTCGTTGTTTTATCGCAGAATCACGTGTGTCTTGTATTAATTTGTCTATATCTACCGCCTCCTGTCTGTTTCTTTCTATCTGTTCGTCTATTTCTTTACGTTTGTCTGCTTTTATCTGTTTGTCAATTTCTTCTTGTTTTTGTAATTCTTCTTGTTTTTTTAGTTCTTTCTGTTTTTCTATTTCTTCTTGTTTTTTT
>ERZ1292625.269-Hain-H41-01um-R1-269-length-88616-cov-9_pt2 | contig 36774 bp, 38 predicted proteins | sample MGYA00564400_ERZ1292625 | MGnify/ENA primary metagenome ERZ1292625 (study PRJEB36523, sample SAMEA6512639) | groundwater metagenome | collected 2019-01-08 | study: AquaDiva: Metagenomics assemblies of 32 groundwater samples
CATACAGTGTACTTGTTTCCATCAAATAAATTTATTACTTTGGCTATTCCTGATTCAGTTAAATGATCTGCTGATGTAACATTTCTACTGACACTACTGCTTTGCAATCGACATTTTTCGTTGATTTCTTGTTTTGCTTCTTCTTGATAATAACCCGGTAAACAATTGCCACATAATTCTGCTGTAGTAAGATCGACACAATTTTTACGATTCAGTGATGCACAATCCACACCACAAGGATTGTAAGTCGTGCAATTCGTTCCACTCCATCCGTGATCGCATACACAATCACCAAATTGATTACATTCTCCGTTGATACAACTACAAGTAAGATTGAATGAATTAACACACGCACCATTGGAACATGTCTTATTTGCGCCACAAGGCGAGTGATTCGCGATTCTCATTTTAATTCCTAAAGAACTAGAACCATCATTAACTGTCGTACATTCGCCTGCCGATATACCAGTTTCAGACATACAATGTAAGTCGCCACATAATGAATTATTAACAGAACATGCATTCTCTATGTATACTATTTCACGCTCACTACCATAATGGTACCACGAAGAAAAACACTGCATATCCAATCCATAACACAATCCATCCCAACACACCGATACAGGGCCAGATTCCACGCACGGAGACCCGTTGGGCTTCTTGTGATTCGTTCCGCACGTGGCATTGTTCCCCGGACACATATCAATTAAATCGCATTCATGTATGGTTTCTCTGCAGGCAGTTCCATGGCGTTTGAATTGACCAGCTGATGTGCAACAATCTCCACCAACACAAACAACACCGGGAAAGAACTTACATGTGTCTGTGCATATATCAGAATGAATCCCACCTGTATCGCAATCTTCTCCTGTATCAACAATACCATTGCCACACGTACTCGTATAACCAATAGAACCATAACCAGCCAACTCTAAGTAAGGATAATCAGTTAAACAATTTTCTGAACCAGATCCAAGTCCTTGTAATACATCATCAAAATAAGTAGCAGAACAAGAACTCCATGTAAGCGCAGAAACAGATCCATAATTTACAGATCCAGTGCCAGCCATTATATAACCACTATTAGGACAAGCATTACCATATCCATCATGAGAAGCACCGATTGTGTGTCCCATTTCATGTGTAAGTGTCTCTGCTGTAAACACCTTTGATCCTGTCGTATCTTGTGTTATCCCAGTGGAATATATGCTGCATATTGTACTCAGCCAAGCTAAACCAACTACTGGATATTCTAAAGGCCAGCCTGTTATAAGATGCATCGTGTCACTTACATAAGGAACATCATTAACTCGAGCAGCACTCCATACAGTAAATGCATTCAGATAATCGCTCATACTAGACGATCCACTGACAACGGAATTATCCAGCATCTTTATTTGTGTTAAACTACTCCAATTTTCTATTCCTACGAGAGTTACGTGCATAACTGGTATAGACGATGGCAATTTTTCAAAAAGGACACTTACTTGATTGGTTATGTCGTATGCATATTGAGTACAATAAGCAAAACTAGCAAATTTTGTATTAGTGCATTGTTTATAATCATTTACCAAAAATAATTCAATATAATAAACAGATGATTCTGTATGAAACGAAGAAGAAGAAGATTTCTTGATTGATAAAGATAAAGGATTTTTCTTATTTGCTGACAATAGAGAAGAAGATAAAGATGCATGTTTAGAATCACACATTCTTTTAATTTCATTTGTATTTTCATCAGCTTCATAAATAGACATCTTATGTGAATCAATTTTATAAATCAAATTATTTGCATACATTATACCATCCATTTTTCCTGAACACGTGGATACAGCTACTAACGACCCGGGTATATTTTTTACTGTTCCTTTATAATAACAATTTTCAGCACCTCTACTAATTTCTTTTCCATCTTGTATAACAACAAATCGTTTAGCAAATAATTCCTTATTTAATTTTAAATCGAAATGATAATCTTCAAATTTGTATTCAAATTGAGATACATGCAATGGATGATTTGTGTGAGGGGTCGACAAACTAGTAATCTTTGTATTTACAATAAATGCATCCCCACAAACAAATAAGGACAACAAAAAAATAAACAGCATCTAAATAAAGAATGGGTTATTATGTAATATTTTTAGTTTATTTTTTTTAAAAAAAATTACAAACCATAATGAAGTGATTGTGAACCTCCAACTGTAATCCAGGTGGTTAAATTGGTTCCAAAAAAAACGATAAACAAAAAAGAATATTCTTTTTTTAAACTAGTGGTACCATGATCTGCAAGTCGATGATCGATTATATGAATAAATGATTCGAATAATAATTGTAAAAATACAAGTGCGCCAATAAACGCAGGTAAATAACGAAGCCAATGAGCGGCATGAAAATAATAAATAAGAATCCACATCCAAATAATAATAGTATTATTCACAGTATTTTTTAACTTAAAATGATAATGAAAACTAAACATAAAAATAATAAAATTACTCGTTAAATCAATAATACCAGCAAATGATGCTACATGAACATGCATAAATGAAAACATAATCATAAGCATCTTATCTTTAGCAAAACTAAAACCATACATATACGAACCAGCATTGTAAAAACAAGCAAAAAATGTATAAAAGGCAGGAAACATAAGAGAGCTAATTTCAGCTTGTTTTGTAATTACAGGAGTCCATACAAACCAACTATGATTATCAATAGAATCATCACCAAATAAATTAAACCAAGATAAAGTATAATCGGGATATTTCAATCCAGCCATTATTGCAATAGCCATGAACACAGTAAACTGAATACAACCAAATGCAGCATGCCATTTTTTTATTGTAAGTCTATCATCTCCAACCACTTTAAGATGATTTTCTTCATCAAAATTCATCTCATTTTCATTTTCATTTTCATTTTCATCTGTATTTTTTAATTCTTTCATCTGGCTCATCTTTTTTTTTCTTGTTTATTTTAATTACATTTTGAAACAAGTAAATAAACAAAGACAAATAATTTTTTTTATTTTATAGCATGGCTTTATTTTTTATGGCGCCTCAATTAAATTTTTAGCATGTAAAAAAAACCAAGATGCCTTTTTTGAACCTATCAAACCGGACTGTCTAAATTTAGCTTACTCACAGTCTACCGGCTCGTCTAATTTTTAGGCCAAAAAAATAATACTCACAGTCATTAGTAATTGTTATAAAATTTAAATTTAATCAGTCCGGTAGAAATATGTATATGCTAAAATTTAGACAGTCCGGTTGGACAGGTTCAAAAAAGACATCTTGGTTTTTTTTACATGCTAACTTTTTAATCAGGGCGCCAAAATTTTAATGGCCATTCTATAATTCATAACATGGCTTATTTTTACGAGGCGCCCTGATTAAATTTCTAGCATGTAAAAAAAAGCAAGATGCCTTTTTTGAACCTGTCCAACCGGACTGATTAAAAGTTAGCTTGCTCACAGTCTACCGGCTCGTCTAATTTTTTAGGCCAAACTTTTATGCTGTTTTTAATCAGTCCGGTAGACTGTGAGTATGCTAGAAATTAATCAGTCCGGTTTGACAGGTTCAAAAAAGGCATCTTGCTTTTTTTTTACATGCTAAAAAATTAATTGAGCGCTGCGGTCATGTCAAAAAAAAATAAAAAAAAATAAATAATAATTTTATTATTACAATTTGGTTTTGGTACAGGATTGATACCTAATATACGTAAATAATTCAAACAATCATCGAAATAAGCAACATCAAAGACTTCGGCCTCTACATATTTTAATTTATTGCGATAAGCAGCAACAATTTGTTTATGTACTTCATTAGCCCATTCCATTATTTTATATAATGAATCATATGACATTTTCTTTTTCTGAACAAGTACACGTATGGACTGAAACCTTGATACACCGAACTCGTACAATTGATTGTGATGGTCCTTTCTTGCGTAAACCTTTAAATCACTCTTTGATTGACAGATATGACAATACAACAGAATTACTGGTAAACAATTTACTTTTAATAGACGAATTCAAATATGATATTATTGATGATAATATACACGCTTTTGCAAGAGCTGCTCACTTATCTTTAATGGTGGCAATATGGCGTTATATAATTATGTTTGATAAAGAAATTCCCCTTTGTGTTATAAAGGGATTACTTTTTAAACCTATTAATAATACACAAGAATTTGTAATGTACTGGTTAGCTTTATTGGATAAATGGAAAGTGTAGTAAAATTTGATGAAAAACAAAAGGTGTTCAAATACAATGGAAAAGTACTAAGTGGATTACATCCAACTCTTTCCGATGCATTTTATCCTTGTTATACTTATGAACGAGCAAAATTGGGAATGGATTTAGAAAAACCCTCATCTTCATCTTCAGTACCAGTAGTTGGAGCAAGAAAAAAACCAAGAAATGTACGACTTAAACGTAGAAAAGATGAAGGAATGCATATAGGAAAATTAGTCGATGAACAAATAAAAGAAGTCCATCGATTAATGAGAACGCACAATTTAAATTTATATCATTTTACAGAACCTTTATTAATACCATATCCTGATGAATTACGAAATAACGTGTACGCTATGCAAAATGTAAATGGATTTAAAGATACTATGCATCGATATACGCGAAATCTATTGGAAGTTCTACGTCGTAAAGGATTGGAATTGGTAACTACTCAAGTTCCTGTAATGAATAATGTTTTACAAGTAGCTACAGCAGTGGATTTATTGTGTGTCGACAGAATAACAAATAAACAAGCAGTTATAGAAGTTAAATGTGGATTCATGGGTTATTTCGATAAACACACCAGATTTAATATGAGCAAACCATTTGAAGATATGAGAGATTCTCCTCGTAGTCAACATCAATTGCAGTTGGCGTTTACTCATCATATGTATTGCGAAACATTTTATAAAAATCCAGATGACGTCAATTCAGCTGTTATAAAAATGGATGCGAATGGAGTGCGAATATATGGATTAGATCCCAATGTCACATCAAGAATGAAAGAAGCATACGAAGCCATAATGGAACAAAGAACTAAAACGACACAACAACAACCATTTAAACGAAATAAAATAGTTTACACATTTCAAGATGCTAAAAAAATAACTCCTCGAGAAATAATAAAAATGAAAGAAAAAGAAAAAAAAAGTAATATCCTTTTGATGAAAGAAAAAAAAGAAAAAAAAGAAGAAGAAAAGAAAAAAAATTTACCTCCATTTGGTTTATTGACATTAGACAGAGAAGACGAGATAAGAAAAACAATGGAAATGTTAAAACACAGAAAAACGATAACAGAAACTTATAATAAAATGGACATACCAAGAACAAAAGATTTTTTGGATAGAATGATTGAATAAAACGTGTTTGTCTGTATATAATTGGTTCAAATGTAAATTGTAATAATAAAATCTGCTGTGTATCTAAACTCCTATCATTTCAATTGATATTATAAACTTCATTTTGTGAATACTTACATTAACAAAAAAAAAAGAAGATGAGTAGTATGTTTGGAGGAGGCGGAAGCGCCTTTGGTTTACAACAACATGGACCATGGACAAGTGGTGGTCATCCGAGTCGTATTGGAAATTATCCTAATATGTCAAATTTTGATATGGGTCAATCAGTCGTTCCATTTGGAGATGATGGTCAAAGACTTGCATTTGGTCAATATAGAGGTGGCGATTTAAGAAACACTGGATTTGAAGCACCTCAGGAACATTTTACTTATCCTGAAGCCTTTTCTGGTTTTACCAATCAAGAGATGTCTTTGTTGATGATTAATGAAATCACAGCTGATGATTCCTTCTGGGTTACAGAAGCCTGTCCATGGAAATCTATGGCTAGTGATCGATTAACTGAATGGTTTGATGTGTGGTATTTCCACGAACATCTACTCAGTGAGATGCCTGAAGAGTCAGTGCCTCGTTTACTCAATTCAGAAAAGACTCAGGGTACATTCAGTGTGAAACGATATGGTATTGGTCTACACTTTGAAGACACTTTCTTGTCTACTCCTCAGGGTCAATTGCACTTTGGTATGAGTATCCAACAAATCAAGAATGCTTATGTTGAAACCAATTGCATGAACGTTGCCGATGCCATTTTAGAATGCAAACCTGCACCTTGGGAACCACGCAGTAAGATCCTCGAACAAACCCGTTTGATCAGTAAACGCCAGTATGAATCTCAATTGGCTCACGAAGCTGAAATGTTTGCCATTTTACACAAACAAGTCGATGGTATTGATGTTATGTTAACCAACTTAAGAAGAATCTTAGCATTGCGTAACGTTAAAGGTGCTAATTACACCATCTTACCAGAAGGAGCTCTTCAATTTGCTTGCAATCGTCCCGAGAACAGTCTTGCTTATTTGAGTGGTAAAGTTCATTCTTTCCAAACCGAGCCTTTTGTTAAGGGTAATTATGGAACAATCAGAGAATCTCGCATGTTTAATTTAGGAGAACAACAAGGACCCAGAGATCCTTTCTTTAAACTTGTAACCATTGGTTCTTTTGCTATAATGAATAACGAGGTAACTGCCGGTATTCCAGCAGAGCATTTTAGAAGTCAATTCAGAGATATTGCTATCTATGACGAAGATAAAGATCGATTTGTTAGAATTAGATTAATTGATGCTTTGCGTAATTGTGGTTTATTTGATTGCAAGAGTGCTGACTGGAAATTGACTGATTTGGGGAGAGATTATTTCTATGGTCTTACATGGGGTGATTATCTTGAAACATATCAAGATCATAATCAACTGGATAAATTTGTTAATGATGTTTTGACCAAATTTAGTAACGACAGAGAAAAACGAGATACATTTGTTAAGGCTATCGGAGCAGAAGCATTTCTTGTTGACAAACAATCATCATCATCATCATCATCATCATCATCATCATCATCATCATCATCGTCATCATCATCATCGTCATCATCACCAGTCAACGAAAATTCTGTTATTATTCATGAATTTTACGAATCACAGCGTAATGTCTTAAAAGGCAAAATTAGCGGCGGAACACTGGATAGTTTTATAGCTTTCGAAAAAAACAACAGAACTAGATTGGGTGAAAGGATTTTACTTGTGGCAGCATTAGTATCAGACAAATGGACTACGCCAAAAAGTGTAGATAATATGAAAACTGTAATGAACCATATTATCACAACAGCAGCCCGCAATGTTACAGCAGATGATGCTTTTCAGAATAACCACAAAGAGACATCTCTTTTTACAGCCAATACCAATGGTAGTGATGAATTAAACGAATACAAGGATGCACTTGATGCAGCAAATAGTAGTATCAGCAGTAGTTCCACTTATGTTACTTTATGTGAAAAACTTGACAAAGTTCCATATGACGATTACAAGAAAAGATACGGAACTAATGCATTATCGCAATCTGATTATTATAATATTATATTAAATAGCGTGCCAGTGAATCAAGGAACAGGTGCTTCTATGAAACAACGTTTAGAATCAAATAATCCTTATGTGTCACCGTATGTAAAAGCACGTTACCCAGCTGATCACGAACAAAGGTTTTTAGAAGATGTGAAAAAAAATGGATGTCAAGCTTCTCAGTGGATGGAGGATGACGAATTTCCTGAACAGACTGCGCAATCTTATATTGATTGTCAATATGCATATTGTGGTGTCTCCAGTGTATGGAAAGAAGAGATCATTTATCCATGGATTATGTTTGCATTTGCAGTGGAAAATTTATCAAAAAGAAAAGAATCAGATGATTCGGAAAAAATCGAAGTGTTAAAAGAATTAAATACTCAACTTCTTCGTAATAGTCCTATTAATCCAGGTGCATTCTCTGCACCAAAAGTACTGATTGGCAGCATTGGTATTCCAAATCTAAAAGATAAGACAGTTGATGAGATATCTGACAGGTTGCTGACTATTGATATTGGCAAATTAAAAAAAGAACTTGAAAGAATCAACAAATCATCACATGACCGAATAAATACAAATGAAGAAGAAAAAGAAAAAGACAAACAAGACAAAACAAAACACACGAGCCCTGATTCCGCTGTTGATGCAGCATTTACTAACAAAGAGAACTTCAAAGCAATTCTATTCAAATTAAACATTATTAATGGCAAGTTATTCGAGTGGTGTTATAACAACGATGTTGATCCTCCTATTGGATTTTTATTGTTCAGACACATGGCTCGTTATTTGATGGGAAGTGCTGTTCATATGGTTGCAGGTGGTGCTACTGGAAACACCTTAATTGGTAAAACCGTATGGAGTTCTGGTCGTGATGCAAATACGATGGTAGTGAATGGAAGTTTTGTCGGTTATTTCAAAACTGTTTTATGGCATCCTCAGAATATTGCACGTGCTAATTACATTTATTCTAAATCATATGAAGGTGGATTCGGTACTAGATTTTGGTCTTATGATCCCGAAGAAATCGAACAATATAAGACACAGGAAAACATCGATCGTGCTGATATTATTTGTGTTCCTATTCCTGTCAACTTTATTCCCAATTCAAGAACAATCGATATCACTGGTAGTTATAATACCAATATTGTAATGGATGAGGCTGGTGAACCTCTTCATTATCCTCGTGCTGATTTATTTTCTCGTGTGTGGGGTTGGGCACACGAATCAACGTTAGATAATACTAATATTGATCACATGAATCCAAGCGACTCTAGATGTAATACTATCGTTTTCCAAGGTACCATGCAACGTTATAATTATAAAGGTGTTGGTCGTGCTTCTTTTGATAATTGGGTTATTAATCAAGGTCATTGGGGTGAAAGAGAATATCAAGGATGTGCTAAAGTACGTTGTGGTATGCAAAATCATCTCGATGCAGTTAAATATACTGAAACAGCAGTCACTTCACTTGTTGTCTAAAAAGTTTGATAAAATAAAAAAAAGCCATGTTATGCGCAGCTTACATTCCTGACATTTTTGAAAAAAAAATCATATGTTTATTTTCAAAAAATAAATTTACATTCTTACCAAAAAAAATAATGAATTTTAATTTTAATTTTAATGTATGTCAAAATCCCACTTGTGGAGCTCAAGGAACAAGAGTTGAAGATCCTCATAGTGGTTTTGATGTATGTACATCATGTGGAATGAGACACGAGGCTATAATAGATGAATTTATGGATCCTAATTCTTCATATTTTACAAAAGAACATCAGCACGACGCTTCTTCTTCTTCTGTGATGATTGTAGATGTAAAAAAAGACAATGAAACAAAATTAAGTATGCAACAAAAGGCAATATGTCGTAAATTGGCAGATGAAGATGAAAAAAAAAGACAAATTAGATTAACTAAAGGCACTTCTGTATTAAATAAGATAGTCAGTCATTTTGGATTAACCACAGCTACATTAAATGATTCGCTTACAATGTGGAATATTGTTGGTCAACATGAAATTCAGTTATATTGTCCAACTAAATTAACAGCGGCTCTTGTGTTTGTTGCTGCTCTAAAAAACAAAGAATATACAACTATTGAAAGTATAGCTAATTTTGTTATGTTTGAGGATGCGGATTTATGCAAAATATACGGAGCAAGGATATATGCTAAATTAGTACAGAATCCAAATTATATAAGAAAACTGGATCAATCAAAATTAATAACACCTAAAAAAATTCAATCAGCATTGAAAAAAATAACTAAGAATTTTCCAGAAATTAAATTACCTTATGCACCTGAATATGTCTATAATATAGCAATTGCATATGCAAAAAAGCTGCATCTTCCACTTACATTAATAAATGATGAAACGTATACAAAAATAATTAAATATTTTAATAATAACAAAACGGCCTCAATAGAATTTGAACAAAAACGACATTTGGAATGCGTTGCTGCTGCTTTTGTATACAGAGCATGTAGAGAATCAACAGATCCGAAGGATAAACGCACACAACAAGCTATATTTAAAGTATCTGGTAAAGGTCCTCAAGCTATATCACAGGAAAGTACAAAGATAGAAAGCTTATGCCCTCGTGTAGTTAAATCATTATGATTGTTCTTTTTTTTTGTTTTTATTTTAATAAATAAAAGAAAAAAATGACACATTTAGAAATTACCAATATTTTAAATGTGTTCCTAATAAAATTAAAGAGATAAACAATTTCGATATATGCAGAATTGTTGTTTATTCTTATTATAGCCGATATTACATGTCAAGGGAATTAGAAACAAAATTTAATGCAAATCAACGAAAACATAATAATGCAATAGAATCAGAATTAAAAATTTTATTGCCTGAAGTAATGTAAAAAACTTTTCATCGGTTTACTTTATGTACAAAAATAAGTATCAATTTCGTCAGCCAATTCATCTAATAAATTTAATTTTTTGTCTATGTGTGTATAATCTTTATCTCGATGAAGAAGTTCTAGTTTTTCATGTAAAAGTTTGAACATTTCGACTAAAATTCGTTGATGTGCTTCGGATCTTCTCATTGATTTGGTTTATGGTTTCTGGTTTGATGTAACAAATCCATAAAATATAGGAAAATAGACGTGATTGTATATTAGGAATAATAACAAAAAACAATATAGAACTTAACATTACTGCATCTGTTATACCGATAACAACACCGAATATTACTTCCATTAACGTGTTTACATGGAGATAGACAAGTCCGTAACAAGTACCAAAAACAAGAAGAGTATTGAGAAGAAGGTTCCAAACGATACTATCCCAGGTGAGTACTTTACTTGTAATCATTCTTATCTTATCGGGAAATGAAATTTGCATGATACGTCTCCATAATTCTAATGCGGCAATCAATGCCATTGTCGATGAATGATAACAAACGCGTGATCTAGATGCGTCCTCGCATGCATGAGGATCCACCTGTTCTAATTTAATAAGATCTGTAATAGACCACAAGAGAGCTCCGTGTATAAGCACACACGTAGTCTTGTAAAAATTCCATATATTTCGATCGTACAAAGCTAATCGTCCTGTGCCAGCAATAATAAGAGCAGGAACGTAATAAAATAAAACAGACATGTATGAAATAGCATTTTCAGAGAAAGCGGGACATTTTAATTTAAAAAAATACGTTCCTTTATCAATAACATCTAATAATAAATTAAACATTTCAGATTAATTAATTAATTAACTTAATTTTTTTTTATTTCTTATATAGATCCCAAGAAGCATTTTAACATTTTTCAAGGTGATCCAAAACATCATCCGTCTGTATTTGGTCAGTGCTTTATTGAAACTTGTTCAATTATATTGCAAATGTACATAGACGAATATGAATCAAAACAACAGCAGTCACCATCAAAAAAAGTAGTCACATATAGTAAAAAACAAAATGAAATAAATGTAAAATTATGTAAAAATAAAGAAACTGATTAAAACGAAGACGATGATGAGGACGAGGATGAGGATGCTTGATAATTTCGATAAAGTTTATCTGAAGTACCAGTGTGTTGTCGTAAAGTTACATTATTATTTTGATGAGCATAAGCAGGACATCTAGTTTTTTGTAAAATTTCACCAATACATTGAGGAGGATTGAATTTAAAAGAGGGATCAATTTGTTCACCTCTCCATCCAATAGAAGATGCAGCAACTGGTTTAAAAGGTAACACTGCACCACCAGGAGCAAGTTTAATGCCGTTCGCATTTCCTTTTGATGCAAAAACAGGACCTCTTTGCCATTCAGAATGAGGCGCAAGAGTAGATGTAGAAAAAAGAGAAGAATAACGTTCTGCATATTGATGAGGTTGCATAACTGGTAGAGAATGTAATGCGGTTACATCAACATCACCAAATTGATTCCAACTTGGGATATTTGATTTAATTGATGATGAAGAAGATAAAAAAGATGTAGTTTTTTTATTTGATGCACTAACAGTTTTATTAGCTGATAAAGATGAAGCATTTTCCCATGAAAAACCCGAACTAGCAGAATCAAATACTCGTTTCTTTTGAACAAGCGAAGAAGATGAAGATGAAGAGGAAGAAGAAGACATTGAAGCACGTAATAAATCATTCTTTTTTTGTTCCCATGTATCCTGTTTAGGATTTGATTGTCCATTGGAAGATGCAAATATTAATTTTTGAGCAGTTGGAGTATTAAAGAATTGACGACCTTGAGGAGTACTAAGCATATTATTTAAGTTTTGATGATCTTGTTCGTCCACTTGTAATCCAGTACTTTCAGCTTTCTTTAAAAGCACGTCACTGAACGTGGCCTTTAATTTAGTTGTTTGATCTTGAGCTTCGCTTAATTCTTGATCTTTAGCTTTGAGATCTTGTTCCATTTTTTTTAAACGATTCTCAGTTTCTAGTGCTTTTGCCAATAAATCATGACCTAAACGATTAGATATACGTCCTTTAGCTTCAGCTGCTTTTTGTGCGAGTGTAGTAAGATCTTCTGTTCCTGATACATCTTCTTCTATTTCTACTGGCTCTGTGTCTGCATCAGCATCAACATCAACTGGTACATTTTCTTCTTTTTTATCAGTTTCTTTCTTTTCTTCTTTTTTATCTTCATCTACATCAACAACAACAGAAGAAGATGAAGAAGAAGAAGAAGAAGAAGAAGAAGAGGGATAAGAAGATGGTAAACCAGGAATATTATCACCAAGACCTGAATTTCTCATACTATCATTAGGTGGTAAACCAGCAGACATACGTTGTTGAATATGTCCCAATGGAACTGCATCAAGAGATGCGTTAACAGTTTTAGTCTTTTGCATGTCCGATGATAACAATGAATCAAAGTTAGATGAATTCGGTTTATACCTTGACTGATTCGTTTGATTGTTATTATTAATATTATCAACAGATGTATGAATAGAAATATCTGATGAGTTTAGATTTGGAGTGGGAATTGGTGGAACAGGAGATTGAGCGTGCGTTGGCTGGGAAACCGCTTGTTGTTGAAGAAGATGAAGAGAAGATTTCTTCGAACCAAAAGATGCGCATATCGGAATCGTCCGACCAGAAGGTAATTCTACAATTTTTGTTACATTTGTATTAGGTCTAGCCCCTTTGAAACACAGTGATACTTCATAAGGAAACATCGATCCAGGTGTCGGGTCGTGTTTTAACGATACACCTATAACATTTTTAGTCTCTACTAATTCTTGCATTAATTTGGATGCCGGATCATTCCAAAATTCAAATTCGACCATTGCTGATCCGTCCTTTTCGTCCCAATATGCACTTTTTATGTCTCCGTAAGGGATATGTTGATGTTCAAATCTAATTGGTTTACCAGCCATTGCCTCTTGCATAGATTGCAATTCATCTCTTGTTATCTCATATTCATCAGAAGGGTCGCTGTGTTCATCGGGAGGACTTTTAACAATACGACAATGAACAATTTTTCTAACTTTTTCTTCTTTTTCATTAACAGGTTGATTCTGATTTGGATGAATCGACGAAGTCGACGAAGAAGAAGAAGAAAAGGAAGACGAATTCTGGTCTTGCATATGTTGAGAAGGAGAATGAAGAGAAGAAACCGAAGAGGAAGAAGAAGATTGATTCTGATCCTGTACTACGAGTGTCGCCTGCTTATGATCTGAGGATAAGTAATACGGTTCATACTGCGAGTTATTCGCGTCTGTTTGATTTGTCTGCATTGGCGTGGGTGTGTTATGGACGATTAGGACCTGAAATCTTTCCTGCTGTCACTTTCCGTATATATAAACCCTATACAACTGTATCAACTTTTCAGACAAGCAAAGTAGTTATAACTGGAAGCAATAGAAGCGATAAGGCGTTGCTTGCGTGTTATATTATCAGTCGTGAAATACACAAAAAATTAGGCATATACACCAGTGTCAATAATTTTCGACTGGAAAATGTAGTAGGATCTCTTGCTCTTGGATATGCATTGAATATTGATCTTTTTTATGCAGATTACAATAAGAAGTTACAAGTCGAAGTATACAAAAGAGATGTCTTTCCTGGTCTGCAAATATGGCCTTCTCCTAAATCAAAAATTGTATTTATTTTATTTGCTAGTGGCGCTGTTGTAATATCTGGTGCTAAATCAGAAGAACAATTTTATGCGACATACGAACAAATGAAAGATGTATTTCCTAAATATAGATTAGGCCACGAACATAGACAAATGACAGACGATGATATTTTAACTATAAAAACAAGAAATTTAAAAAAAAGAAAAAAATAATTTCACTTTTCTTTTATTTTGTGTACAGTTTTACTTTTAATTGATTTATTGATTCATCTCCATTTATATAACCATGTGAAATTAGTAAAAGTTCAAATAGATCCATTATACATTGAGGACCATCAAAAGCTTCTTCATCAGTTGTCGGATTATCCCATTTATCTTCCCAGCAACCAGTTTCTTTTATTTTAATTGATAATTCTTTGTATGTCGATTTTCTAGTTGCCAAATTATATCTGTAACATAATTTTTCATAAAGATTGTATTTGTTTTTATTCATTTTTTATTATTATCATTTAACAACTAATAAATAACAAATTATTATTTGCTAATTATTAGTTTAATCTCATTCTTTCCTTTAACACAAATCATATCATACACATCTGCATCAATAAGGTAGTATATATCGCTACACGACAAGTCTCTATGTAACATACGTATCGATTCAATAAATAATGGATCACTTGGACAAGTCTCGTATTGTAATGGTTTAAATGTTGTTTTACTATAAACCCGATTTTTTTCCCAGCACGGAATTGAGTCATCCATGTGCACAGAACCGTTACAACAAAATAACAATGATAATACAATGACAATAATAAAATTATTATTATTCATTTATTAAACAAATAATAACAAAACAATTACTTGGTTGGTTAACTTACCTTACCCAACTAAAATTAATCTGTACATTTTTTAATTTTGTTGTCATTAAATATTTTAAAATGTTTATTTTTGCCTAGAATTAAATCAATCAGAAATTGTTTTTTCATTTTTTGTCCCACAATTGGACAAGTTGGGCATGCATCTATCATACTACCAATATGTCCATCATCATCATGTAATCTATTGATGATCCATCTGAATTCTTGGGTACCACCAGAAAAATGACAGATTAAATCACTAGAATTTCCATATCGATTAAAAAACACCACGACTGAGTCGATCTTATTTACATCCACACATCTTTTTAATCCAACTTGTTTACTTGTTAATTTCTCTTCAGGTTTGTTTACGATACGGAATGCAAACCCATAAGTATGGTTATCAGAGAATGTCATTAAACCCGCCGCCATTTGGAGAGGTCCAAGAACAACATAACCAGTTGAACCTCTGGTGTTATCAGCTTTTAAATGAGGAATTGATGCTTCGTCAATATTACATTCTTTTAATAATAACAAGATGTCGTCTTTTGTTTGAATTTCTGAGAGACTGTTAAATTTTTCAGATGTTGACATTTTTAAAAATTAAGTTGTTGTGTTATGCTTTATTATATAAAATGAATACATACACACAATGAAAATACAACAAAGTATAAACTACATCTTGACATATACTTTATTTGGCCACACCATTCTATTTTGGCTACCGTGTTCATTTTTTCTGTATGAACAAATAATAAATACACAACAAAAAAATTTTTTTTTAATTTAATTATCATCAGGAGTATCTAAAGTACCACCAAATGTAACCCAAGCTAAAGCTTGTTTCATCGAAACAGATAATACAACAAATACAATTTCACAAAACACATAATTTTTCCAGATCCATATACGTTTGATAGTCAACCATTTATGCAACATCATTAAAGAATCAACTGTGGCCATAGTAATGACTAATGCAGTTACCCATTCAGGTACATTATTTGCATTTGCATAAGCATATCTGAAATGACACAACAAAACAGACCAAAGTATAATGAAAGGGACAACAGACAAATAAAATGGTCTTGGATCATAATCTGTGTCTTTTTTATCTTGTTCTGGTTCACTTAAATAACTCAATGCCATAATGGTAGATGCCACTGCTCCAATAAGAATGTTGCCATGTACATCAAAATAGCCAATAATCATTGATAATTGGATATGCATCAAAAATGATGAAAGTATCAAATCAAACCAACGCATTCCATTGCGACCAATTGATAGATCTTTAAAATAATAGTCTTTGAATTTGGTTGATATAGCTAAATGATACATACTTGAAATAAATAAAGCTACAGTCGAGAAGTGCCCAATGTGAATATCGCGCCATTTTTTAGCAACAGGAGCCCAATCAAAAGTGGTCGAATAATCGGGACGCACACCTGCAAAATTAGTATACCAAGGAATAGTTGCATATTTGGCCTTTGTTAAAGTAAGAGACAGACAAACAATCCACGACACTGACATAAATGCAAACATACACGAATTAAAAATAAATAAACTATCTTGAGTAACTTGTGTGGCTATTTTTGATACGCGTGTATCTTTTAATAATCCATTATTTTCAGATGTTGGTTTTTCGTCATCTGGTGTTGATGGAACTAATGTAGTTAATTGAGAAGCAATACTCATTTGTTTTCTTTATTTAATAATAAAGTTATAGATTATGAACAAAACGTCATTTTTAATTATATGTAATTTTTAATTCTTTTTCTTTTTTATACAAATTATTATCTATATTTTAGCACAATAATCACTAACAATATCCATGATATCTGATATTAAGATATTTAAACTTGATTCAATTTGTCTGAAATCTTGTTTTTGTTTTTTGTTAAACGCATCCACTACTGATCGAGGTATAAATTGATTTGCTCTTAAACTTTTTTTTAATGCAATCCAACACAATTCGCCATTATTCATTGCTTTCACTGAATCAGGAACCCATTTTAAATTATACCAATAGGAATTAACACACACCAATGCCACATGATAATTTATTTTAGATTGAGGTATATCTTCTATAATACTGCAACGATTAACAATTAAACACATTTCATCTGTTATCATTTCTTCAGGCGTGTACTTGATACTACGTACATCTTGTTTACATGCTGCCAGGCAAAGTTTCGGTGTTTTCATTCCAATCGGTACAAATTCCAGTGATACACCACATTGGTTGACTGCGATAGAACACAATTCTTCAGTTTTCTTGTCATCATCAATGAACTGAAGAGCGAAACCATTCTGTTGTAATGCAAATCGATAGACTTCATCGGTGCGAAATTTCGTAGGGACTGATCTCAAAGCCAACCCATCTTGTTGAACAGCACACTTGCACATATCGTATGTCATGATAGCAAAAGGAACATGCTCCAGAGATGTTCCATTTTTTTTTATTGCAGCCCAGCAAAATTGAGGTATACGGAGCTTTTCAGGAAGTACCTCCAGATTATGACCATAGTTGGTAATTTTTTCTAACGCTTCTTTTGGTGTCCTCATACAATACGCGTCTAAATAAGACGGATCGTACTCGACACCATAAAAATCAAAAGAGTCAGGAAGATCCGCGGTAAAGTCAGGAATATTCATATTAAAATAATAAAAATGCGTCTAATTCAATAAATCAGTAAAATAAATTATATTTGTTTATTAAATATTGTGATTATGTACATAAGTCATTTAATTATTTTGTTTGTTTATCTTCTGTGTAGGGTGGTATATCCTTCCAAATCCACCAAGTAAGAAATCGTTCTAATCGTGAATGTCCAGGCCATTTATGTCGACCACTACAGAAATCGCATCTTTCATTAGGATCTAAACACGCAATACAATTAACATTTCCACATCTACAATTTTCTGTTGGTAAGATATCGTCATTTTTGTGTAATTCATGAAAATCTTCTATTAATTTATTTTCTTTTGCTTTTTTTTCTTCTTGTTCTTTTTTTTCTTTTTACTATTAAACCAACCCATTTTTTTGTTGTCTGTCTATGATGATGATGATGATGTAAAACAATCAAATAAAAAAAAATAATTTATCATTTATCATCTTCGTGATTACTTAAAACATTGTACATATAGGGAATTAGTAATTGAGTTCCGTTGTCAGCACAAGGCCAAACACCATTAAATGTATCCATCATATGTTGAAAACAAACAGCATCAGCATCATACAGCCGCTTTTCTACTTCTGAACCAGTAGCAGTATCCCATGTGGCTACTATGTCAACCGAACGAGAAAATGGATTCTCTGTAGGATCTTTACATATAAGAGAACTTTCCCAGAAGGTATAATTGGTAGCACTCGAACTAGTCGCTTCGTATCTAGGATTAAACATATCAACTAACTTGGTTTCTAAATGCATTATCATATATCGTTGGTAAATACGCATATGAGGAGCAGCAATACCACATGAGTCTGGATCTTTATGTAGTAAAAAATCAACCATTTTTAATTTATAATCGTTTTGAAGCTTTATACGCATTTCTGGCGTCAAAACCAAAGATGATGGTCTAAACGTGTCAGCATAATCAACTGAACTCTGATTTGGCATGTAAATAAATAAAACAAAAACAGACAACACAAAAAATAATATCAGTATACGCTTTATTATATATGATAGAGAAAAGCCTTTCATTGTCCACTGTCCACTTCTTTTTTCAAAACAAGGAGTCTTCCTAGATACAGTATTTTCTATATTCAAAGCAGACGTATTCATATCTTCTACTTTCCTTGGAATAGGAAATAAACTAATAGACGCGAATGGCGACGACGACGAAATCGTCGTCTGTACAAGAAGAATTATTTTGGAGTGAATGGATTGGTTCAGTTATAGACGAAATCGAACAATATAATATGCAACAATCATCTAAAAAAACAGAAAAAGTAGAAAATCCATATAATTACCTTATCAGCTTCTGTACGCAACATAATATAGATGTCAGTGTAGTACCAGTAGTACAAATAATAGATCTTATTCCTAACGACGATGCAATTAAACAAAAACTAAAAGAAGAATGGATAAGATATGAAAAGGACTGTTACGCCTATAATCATACTTGGTTGTATCACAAAAATCATGAGTATCCTAATTATTTTGATATTGTATTGAACCAGATGACATTACCAAAATGTTTTGATCCGACCAAAAATGTTCTATGGAAAAATGTAAGAGAAAAATATACAGAGCCATATGTTGTTTTACGGCCCAAACGTGATTATACGCCCAAAAGACACGATTACGAATTAAAACAAATTGAATCAGCAAAAGAATCAGAGAATACAACACAGAAAGAATTGTTACAATTAAGAAATTCGTGTTCAAAATGGATTCTTGATACACGTAAGTTAACAGAAAAAAAAATAAGAGTGATGACTAATCAAAGTAATTTGACAACGTCAGAGACACGATTCTCGGACATCCTTGCCATTGTCGATGAGACACGCAAAGAAGTTATAGAAACAGAATTTATTCGTTTACTGTCATTTAAACAAACTATAACACCAACTTTTTTAGAAAATATAGACAATCACAACAAAGAATGGATAGCTATAATCAACAAATGCGAAGAAGGCGTAGAGGAAAAAAAAGAATCTATTAGACGAGTGAGAGGAATGGCTGTATTGTCTATTCAAATAAATAAAATAAAAGAAACAGTCACAGAAGAACACAAAGGAATAGAAGCAGAATTAATTGATTTTATGACACATCTTAAGAGTGAAAAGGGAGCGAAGGATTATTACGACTATAGTTTTTCTCTTTATTTGGTACAACAATTTGATACTATGCTTAATTTAACTAGAGAAGTACTTCATTATCTTGAAAATATAGGAGACGAATTTGAACAAGTAAAAAAAATAGTAGAAAAGGACATAATAAAAATAAAAAATATGTACGAACAAAAAAGAAATGATTGGAAAGAAGTAGAGCAAAATCTCAGGAAATCAGTAAACAGTCGTCGTATTGCACAAGTAGAAGCAGCTTCACGTGCCGATGAATTAAAGCATTTATCTACTCAATGTGAAGAGCTGACGCATATTATATCGGAGGCCAATTCTAATCCATCTCTTGATTATAAGACAGCGTGTATCAATGCTATAATGAAGTCCACTGTCAATACAGACACAGATACGAAATATACAGATGGCATCTTTACAGTCGAAGGTAAATTAAATGATATAATTCTAAAAGATGCCACATTGTCTCAAGCAAGAACTGGGTTACGTGTGGATTGTGATAACATAAAAAAATATCTCGATTTATTAAGAAACAACATAGTGGAAACGCTAAATAATCATAATAAAAACGACACCACTTTAGACGAATCTACCATCTACAGAATACCACAAATAATAGAATTAAATAGATTTTCAAAAGAAAAAGTAAATACTATTAAATCAGAACGATTTTCAATTCATTTGCAAGAGATATTAAAAGTAACAGAAGGTAATTTGTTAGAAATACAGACAATGGAAGATGATACACCTATAAAAATAGAAGTACAAAAATTAATAAGTTTATTGAGACCCAAAATAAACATAAAAACATCAAAATCGCTATTGTTTTATTTACATTGTATACCAAAAGCGATGATGTTACATGCATTAAATAAATTACACACAGAACCAAATGCTTAATTGTGTACATAAAAACAAACAACCAATAATAAACCAATTTTCTACACTTTTATTTTCTGGTGCCATCGGAACATAGTAAATATAAACCATCGTGCCTTGTAACACGAATTCAATCATAGAAACATAGGGAAATATTGTATGCTTACTCCATGCGAAAAAAAACAAACAACTCCAAGATAAAATAAAACAAGACAGACGATCAAAATAAGATAAACCAGATATGAAAAGTACACTCATCATATCACTCATTCCAATAACTCGGGCTGTTTGTATTCTGATAATTGTACATAAATGACATGTATACATGTTATGTACGTGTTTAACATATTCTGAAAATTTAAATATGTGATTGGCATGATACAACAATGAAATAAACACAGACAGTAGACTAAATAATGAAATCCAAATATGGTTAAGCTTGATTACAAATGTTGCTACTTGCCATAAAAATAAAATTAAATGAATATGACGTGCATCCATTTTCTATTTAGTTATAAATGTTTATGATGTATATTAATTTAAAATGTATATTTAATACTTGTCGCATTTCTTTGTTCTATACACACACACATACAATGGAAGACCACACCCGGAATGCTTTCACAGATGAAACAAAAGACATCAATCTTATCGAATTTATGAAGTTTGTGAATAAAAAAAACAACAAATCAGAAGATCCAGAACGACAAAAGAAAAAAGAAGCGATAAAAAAATTAATCATCGAAGAGATCAATACATATATTTTGCCACTGTCAGAAATAGTTGCTGGTTGGTGCATAGATGACGTACGTAATTCGGATCTTTACTATCACAGTAAAGCACTTGTTAATTATATTCAATATGCTCACATGATTAATGAAGGGATCAAAGACTTAGATGATTATGACAATGACGATCGTCTTTTGTGTTATCGTGACCCACCTGAAAAACCTGGGTTTTGGACTATAACTTATCATTTACGTGAGTTGGCCGATGATAATGGTATCACTAGAATTAAAATGCATGAAATTTTAAATACATTTTATGATAGTGTTGAGAAAAAATATAGCCTAAATGCAAATAAACATAAATTTAAGTAATGTACAATTTGAGTTATGACCTATGAAGGGAATTCGAACCTCCAAAAGTTAACCATGTTGTCATAGATGTACAAATAAAACTTATTGATATCATAATATACTCTTTTTTCTTGTGTTCTTCGTCTAGATATGTATCTACAATATACATGATCGCCTCGGAACAATACTGTAACATTGCCATTGCAATAATAAAACCAGGAACCACCAAATTTACATGTGTTGCATGAATCATATACACAAATAGCCAGATCCATACAACTGCCCAATTAAAAAATGTACCCGATAGACGAGGAGTATAATGTATACCAATCATAAAAATAATAAAACAATTAGTAATGTCATTAATACCAACAAACATAGCAATATGCACATGCATAAAAGCAAACATTACAACAATACCAATACTTCGAGCAATATTAACTCCGTTGTTGATTGATAAAAAATGATAAATGACAACTGAAGCTGTATACATAATGGGTAAATAAAGACATCCTACGTCTGCTTTCTTGTCTATTACAGGCCACCAGACAAATGTATTGTGTTGAGAAACAGAATCAACTGAAAACATATTAAACCAAGCTAAACTATAATCAGGATAATGAAGTCCATGATTAATTAATAAAGCTAATAACACGAAGCATTGGATAGCTAAACAGTATTTATGAACCAATATAACTAATGTTCTATCAGGCAATTCCTGTACTTGATCATCTTTATGTACCATTTCTTCTTCTTTTTTTTTATTCATTCTTCTATTTTATTTATTTATTTATTTATACCATTTTCTAAATTTTTTTTATTTTTTTTTATTTTTTTTTGACATGACCGCGGCGCTCAATTAAATTTCTAGCATGTAAAAAAAAGCAAGATGCCTTTTTTGAACCTGTCAAACCGGACTGATTAAAAGTTAGCTTGCTCACAGTCTACCGGCCTGTTTAATTTTTAGGCCAAAATGTACGCTAACTTTTTAATCAGTCCGGTAGACTGTGAGTAAGCTAAAAATTAATCAATCCGGTTTGACAGGTTCAAAAAAGGCATCTTGCTTTTTTTTACATGCTAACTTTTTAATCGAGGCGCCTCATAAAAGTAAGCCATGCTATAAAAAAATAAATTATAAAGTGGCCGAAAAAAAAGTAGCGCCCTGATTAAAAAGTTAGCATGTAAAAAAAAAGCAAGATGCCTTTTTTGAACCTGTCAAACCGGATTGATTAAAAGTTAGCTTGCTCACAGTCTACCGGACTGATTAAAATTTTAGGCCAAAAAAAATAAAAAAAAAATTTTTTTAATTATTTGGAAAGAAGAGAAGATAAACAAACAATTAATAAGGTACATAAAAAAATGGTAAATGTTGTGATATTTGTTGAATTTAAATAAATGGGAATTTCTGCATATTTCTTACTGGTTTTCATAAATAATAAAATATGATATAAAATAAAAATAAGTATAGAAATAAGACAAGCTACTAATTGATTCCATATGAAAAGAGAAAATCCTAATGTATACAAAGCAGGACCAGAGCACATAATCCACGTATAACACACTACATATTGATGAATTATTATAGATTTTTGCCATGTTCCAAATAATAAACCACACCCATAAGCAACCGAAATAAAGAGCCAAGATACACCAAGTACTGTGTTATCGTTGAGAGATTCGATAGCAAGGGACAATGAAGTAGAGAAATAATTATTTTCCTTTGGTTTGCATTTTTTTATTAATGATTCATCAAAAGGCACAGAAATAGATTGAGGCATACATTCACGAACCATTGGAATCATACTCCATGTCGTAGTAGTATTAAATATACGTGTTTTTGTGATTGACGAAAATGAAGTTTTTTTAGGTATGACATAAGGAATATCTGGATTGTCTGGAGTTATAAGCCATGCATCAAAGGGTGTAACTATATCTAACTGAATATCGGTACATGTTTGTTTAGATACAGACCAATAAAGAGAAGCACATTCGGGAGCAGACGCCAACCAACGCACAGTCTGAAATTGATTAGGTATACCAGCACAAAATACTTGAACATTCCAATTTAAACGAGATGGACAAGACACAGGAATAAATGATTTATAAATGGATCGTAATGGATCATGAATAGAAAAATTAAAATAATTAACTAGTTGGATATCACATCGAGAAGCCAATTGTAATTTACATAACGGATTAAATAATTGAACAGATACATAAGAAGAAGATGAATTAAAACCAAAAGGAAGTGGATCAAGAATAGAAAACCATGTTTGACATGTACACAATTGAATAAAAAAGAAAAATAAAAAAAATAAATTAATCGTCGTCTTCGTCATGATCAGAATCACTCTTTAATGTATTTCGTTTATAAGTGGTACGTGGTGTATGTTTATTTTCAATGTTGTAATTGAATTTATTTTTCATATGTGTTCTGGTGTGAGTAGTAAATTTATTTTCTTTAGTTGGATCAAGAAGTGTTATTGTATTTGACGATGATGATGATGTAATAACATTATCAGGTAATTCAAATCCAGTGCCTGCACTATTTGCTGTTTCTATAGTAGTTTGAAATGGGTCTTCTTCCTCTTCCTCTTCTTCTTTAACTTGTTTGATATCTACGGATACATGTTTTCCTCCTCCTCCACCACCACTATTACTACCCTCGTCTGTTGTTTTGTTCTGTTTCTTATCGTGATTATGATGATTATGTTTTTGTTTTTCGTGTTTATATTCTTCCATTGATTCTTTGTAAATATAAGAAAAGACAACCGCTAACACAACAAATACAACAAATAAAATCCAACCAGCAATTACTGCATGTAATGGATCTGGATATAAATAAGGAATAGTATCGTCTATTGCTAAATTTAATAATAATAAAGCAGTGGCAATTGAAATGAATTGAATAATGTAAGAACTAGCTATTTTAACATTCATTGGGTACTAATAAAAAAAATGACAATCAATGATATATTCTTCTTATTTTTTTTATTACATATATGTCCAATAATCCTAAAAATTTTAAAAGCAATAGCATTCGTCGTACATATAATGACGAAGGAACTTCTACGACAAGACAGTTAAATTTATTAAGTTGTATTAATGCTGCAAGTGTAACAGAAACATTATACACATGTGTATTCACATCTATTGCGTTGTATGCATGGTTCTGTATGACAAGAAGTTTTGATATTTCATTTGATCCTCTTGTTATTTTTATACTAAGTACAGTATGTCTGGGATTTGTGGTCGTATGGATAATGGCTACGTATTATAATTTTGAAAAATATGCAAGAAATAAACAAACAAGAATGGTGTCAACGGAACATTACAATAGTATATGGATTCATATGTGTTTTGGCGCCATCTCGTCTGCTACATTACTTGTTTTATCGTGCATGTATAATTGGAGATTTAATAATAATTCTAATCTAACTGAAAACAAAAGCGGTACATTAATTGAAACATTATTATTTTGTGCGTGTATTTTTTTATGGCCAGTAGACATTGTTCTTTATTTTAATAATTATTTTATTCATAAGAATCCTATTCCATGGGTTTCTCATACCATATTAACTCCATCTTCTTAATTTTGTTTCTTTTTTATTTTTTTATTAAAGCAACAACATTTTTTATTTTTTTTGTGCTTTGTTTTTATTTGTTCATCATCGTCATCGTCGTTATCATCATCCGACTCATTTATTTCATTTAATGTATTTTTTGTACCACGTGTTAGTATTACTGTTATTTTTTTTATTATATTTAATAAATAAAAAAAAAGACAAATAAAAAAAAATAAAAAAAAAGACTTACAATATAATGCAAAAAAGACACAACAGAAACCTCCAAATATATACAAATAAAATACATCAGGCATGTAGATTAGTAATCTATTCAAATAGTTTAGTGATTTATTCCAATATAAATCAAGTACAAACGCAGGAGAAGCTCTTATTATAGTCATGAATACTTCTAATTCTAATTCTAATTCAGAATTGATTTGTTACGAAGATATGTTTTATACAGAAGATGACAACACAAAACTATTACTAAAAGAAGTATCTTCTTTACATGAAGCCATTTACTATCAAGCAACCGATATTAAGGATATAATGATAGAAGAAAATATTCGTTTTTGTATGCTTATGATTCGATTAGCTCATGTTGTTATAAACAAGAAAATTACAACAAAACAAAAATTATATTGGAAATTTGATGGCAAATGGAATCCGTCTTTATTTCATATTATTACTGTGAATGTAATCGACACTGCTAACATTTACATAGGACAAGTCAGTTACAATGAGAAATTTAATAGTATGGAACTTACCGATGAAAAACGAGAAGTTAGACACGTTCAATGTAGAGAAATAGTCGGTTTACTTAATTGGATATTAAAGAATGTGTACAAGAAAGGTGCATCTGTTGTCGCAGAGGAACGAGATTACGGATCAAATAGAGCAACAGAAATGAAAAAATGGTGTCAGGCATATGCGCTATGGAATGGAATGAAAAGAATGGTGATTAAATACGAATTATCAGAAGATGTAAAGACGTCGACAGTAGCAGCAAATCCATTAGATCTTAAAGTGGCTATTCAGATGGGACGCACTTGTATGTGTTTATTAAGAAGTATTAAACAACCAAACATTACATTAAAAATGAAAGGAAAATATTTTATTACTACTGTCGTAAATGGATGTCTAGGTCAATTAATAGTAAATGATCACGATAATTCACATAAACCCATATCAGAAAAGGAAGAAATGCTTAAAAAGTGTAAATGGTCTGAAGCCGCTTTTACTGAGTATATATTGATCGCAGCCAAACAAAAAGATGCAGTCGGAGAGATAGGTGATACAATTGCATTACTTCAATTAGCCTATTTGAATAATAGACACGTAAAAGATTTAACAGAAAAAAGAAAAAATAATGCAGTATGGTTAAATAAATATATAAGAAGTCCAGTTGATGCTGTAGAATTATTAAATAATTATTACGTATTAGAAGATGAGGATTGTATGCCTAATGGACATAATCCACTTGAAGCTTCAGATTTTATAGATAATGATATAACTGAATTTATTTTTTAAATATTATTGTACAATTGTTAAATAAAATTATTTTTTAAATATTATTGTACGATTGTTAAATAAAAACAAGAAAATGTCTTCTTCGTCATCTTCATCTTCATCTTCATCTTCGTCTTCATCTAAACAAAGTGATCCTCATAACGGGGATAAAATTAAACAACGTATGATGGCCGATTTGGCTTCTCGTCAACAATATGGTTCTGTTGCTGGTCCCCATCCTAATCCTGTTTCAAAAAGTGGTCAAAAATTATCAAAAAAGAAACAAGAAGAATTTAAAAAGCAACAAGAACAAGAAAAAATAAAATTACTTGAATTGCAAAATTATAATGTTGGTTATGCTGAATCTACACGTGCTAAATTATTTATTCTTGGGCGTTTATTGAGAAATTTAGAAAGTCTAGCTGATGATGAATTTGATAATATTACTGGAAGAGGTGCTCCAGGACCACCTCGAGTGAACAGAGATGTGCTTACTGTTATCGATAGACCTCTTATGGATTTTTGGTTGAAATTTCGTGCTTGTATTGGACCTGCTTCTTCTCATGTCCGATCTTTCGAATCTAAACTGTTTGATGATTCGGGTGTCATTTCTGGATGTAATGTGTTGCCTCCAGTTATGGATACACAAGAATTAGAAAACAGATTAAATGCAAGAATGGACAGATCTAATGAATTATTCCATATGTTATGGCGAACTACAGAAGAGGCTAACGAAGAACAGAAAATTGCAAACAAGAGTGTGTTTACCCCACCTCCTCCTATTCCTTCGTCTTCTACTTCGTCTTCAGTGTCGACTGATACATCAGATGATTTGGATGGTGTTGAAGAAACACCACTTGTTGATGAAGTAGAACAAGTTGGTGGTATTTAACTATGTACTATTTTATAAAATGTGTTTTTATTTTATAAGAATTATATCTTTTTAATAGACAATAAAAAAAATATTTTTATTTTAATAATGTTTTTGAATAAGATCAATAAACGTAAACCTGCTGTTGATGCTAAATCACCATCTTCTTCTTCTTCTTCGTCAGATTTATCAGATCTGATTAATACAGATGATACGATTGATGTAGACGAAGATAAAAAAGAAGAATCTTATTCTTTTAAAGATTTAGAAACAAATAAAAAAAATGACGATGATGACCAACCTAAACCCAAACACACTAAATATAACGATAATGATGATTCTAAAGAAATTGAAAAATTAATAGAAGAAGATGACTTCTCTAGAAAAAAGATTTTTACTGATACTGATTCAACAACAAATAATGAACACGAAGAAAAAGCAAAAGCTAAAGATATGCAATTGATTCCTCATGGACGTCCCAACGAACCAGATAATCCAAATGATGCTATTCGTAACGATCCTCGTTATTATGCAAATATTGACATCGATCAAGATTTAATTATCACACACACCACATCAGCAAAAGGAAATGTCACAGTGTTTGCTACTAATCTTAAATTGGGTGATACTAAAGCTGTTTGGTATTCTCCTTATGCCCGATTAGAAAGCCCTATGCTTTGGCCTTTCGGAAGTTATCAACCTTATTTCCCTAAAGCTAATCCTATACTTGTAACTCCGTTTTTGAACAAGACTAGGTACAGAATCAGTGTTAGTAATAAATCATGGAATAAGAAAACGTCAAAAAATGGATTTGATCCTGACATGGAAGATTATTTTGCATGGTTAAAACGTCTAGATGAACGTTTTATGAATTATCTCGCATTGAATAAAGTATGGATTAAAGGTATAGATCCAGCTGCAAAATGGAGAAATATCATTTATGAAGGTGCATGTAAAAGAAAACAAGAAAACTTACAAAAACAAGTTGATATGGTTAGACAAATTCTTGCTTCTGGTGGTGTACTGGAGGATGATAATCAATTAGAAGTAATGAAAAAAACAACACGAACAGTTATGTCATTGGGTAAAAATAAGAAAGAAACAAAGGAACAATTTCCTTTTGACGAATTCAAGAATGCGTTTGATAAGTGTACTGATACTGCTGCTCGAATCGAATTATATAACAAATACAAAGATTTTTTTCTTTGTAAAATAAATATAACAAAGGAAGATCTAACCGATGATGAAATCGTTTATGACACTTCTCTACTTTATGGACGAATTGTAAAAGACGTAGATGACAAAACCACGCGTCAAAAGAAGTATGAAATTGTTTCAGTTACCAGTTACGTTTGGTCTCCGATTAATGAATACGATAAACCAAAGATTGAAAACGGAGATGAAGAATTATGTGCAAGTTTTCGTTATCATCCTTGGATTGCTCATTTAGCTAAAGATGCAAAAAACCCAGTCAAATACAATCTGTTGCCTCTTGAACAGCATAATGGTGTTCAAGCCACATTTCAAGAATCGTGTAATTTACCAAAGGATGCAGTCTGTTTAGTGTGGAATACTGGTGTAATGTTCTTTGATTATCCTAAAACTGCATTTGGACTTCGTATCGAACCTTTGCGTCTTCGTTATTATAAAACTGTCCCATGGGAACCCACTCGTGCAGACACAACTTCAAATGGCTTATCTCCTCCTATTGTCGCAGGCGGGGATAACTTACCAGTTAATCCACCTGATGCTCTTGGCATGCAATTGGTTGAAAGTTTTGATCCTAATAATTTGCCAATGGTCAATTATGACAAGTTCGGAAAAGAACAAGCATAAAATTAAAAAAATATATGTCTTTTGTTAATATGATTTTGTTAAATGAGTGATTCGTCTTCTTCTGATTTATTAAAATTACAAAAACGCATTTTATATAAATTAAAAGATAAAAATCAAAATATTAGACCATCAGTCCAAAAACCAATCGAATACACAACTAAAGGAACCGTATTTACGTTTAACGGAGTTGACGACGTTGATAGCGAAGACATTGATCTGTCAAATATTCACAGTACTCGTCTAGTTCAAGATAAATCCAACGGTGGATTTCAATTAAAAGTCAGAATAACTAACGAAGTTCTTTATTATTCTCCAATCAGACGTGTTCTTATTTTAGTTAGTCTCTTATTAAGTGTGTGGTTTTTTCGATTAAGTTATGTCAGTTACCAGTCATAATAAATATTTTACTTCTCTTTCTTCCATTCTTAAAAATATAAATTATTTACCTACTTCTTCATCTTCATCTTCTTCTTCATCTTCTTCTTCTTCTTCTTCTTCTGTATTTAATGTCCCTATGAATATTCAAACCGCAAAATATGCATCAGAAGCAGATCAACTCATAACATCAATTAAAAATATATTACACGAAGACAATGATAGTAAAATAGCAGCAGATGTGGTATTTAAATCAGTCGATTATTGGTTAGTAAAATTTACAGGCATGACTGTATTAAATAGTGATAAATTAGAAGATATTCATTCGTTAAAAATATTACCAATCACTAAGATACACATTCTTCTTGATATCAATGCATTGGCAATAACATTTTCAGTTGTTCCTTTACCGACTAATACAGAAAAAACAAAAAAAAATAAAAGAGAACGAAACATCAGTAATGAAGTTACAATCACGGATGAAAAACTTAGCATAATTGGAAAATTGAACGCAATAATAAAGACACTCAATGGAGGAGAGCCTCCTATACATGCAACTGCTAAAGCTAGACAACCTAAATCAATTCACACAACAAAGGGTATTGATATTACAGGATTTACAGAATTATCTCTTACTGATATCCGTTTATTAAAGTCGACAGATAACAAAGATGATCCAAAATTTGAATTAATCGAAATAAATTTTAAAACTAATCCGGGATTTGTTGTAATTTGGTTAAAATAATAAAAAAAAAGTTTATTATTTTCTTGATATTACAACGGTATTATTATCACAAGTTATTATTGTATTTGTCATAAGAGAGGCGATATCGTATAATTTAGTTGTTGCTTGATCAATAGACCATAACCATACAATAGAACAACCGAAACACACCATAAAAAACATGACCACGTAGATGTATATCAGTTTCTGTGCTGATTTGAGTATAGCTTTTTCTATTATATTTGTTACATCATCAAATTCTTCCATCTCTTTTTTTATTGTTTTGTTTTTATATACGTAACAAAAATAATTTACATATAAAGAAAGAACGATGAATGTTATTCCAAGTGGACCATTCTCTTTAAGTGCGCCACCCAACCTAAGAGGTCCTCCTTTAGGCAACAAAGGATCAACAATATGGAAAAATGTAGGAGGTAATTTTGCAGGTGCTAGTAATCATTCCACTTTAGGTGATAATGATAGTTATGCACAAGGTATTACTAATGGAACTGCGTCGTTATCTTTCCCTTTACGATTTCCTGCTGACGTAAAAGAAACTAGCGATGATATTGGAATCAGTGAATTGACATTTGCATGCACAGATAAAAATGCTTTTAATCACGAATTAACCCATCGTTATCAACTTCGAAGTATTTCTCGTATGAATAACTGGCTGAGAACAACTCTTCGCGAAGAATATGCAAACGAATATGACATGGAAGCCTTTTTTAAAAAATGGATGTTTGTCGGTGTTCCTAATACAAATCTATGGGACCAAGGCGGTAGTGTAGGCGACAATGCTAGATTTGGAAATGCTCTTACTCTTCATGTCGATGGTCGTGTCCGTGTTCGTGATATTTGGTTATCCGTGACAGAAAAAGCAGAACCAGGCGACTCTCTTTGGTTGATTGTTTATAAATGCGAAGATACCGGTGATCCGTTTGACACGACTCCAGAAATATACAGATGGCCAAATGATCATCAGGATACAAGAACTATGATAAAAAAGAAAAAGAAAATCGCGTTTGCACATGGACCAAATACAAAAGATAACAATGGTAGATCAAAACAATATTGGCAAATTCTCCCTTGGGTGGGAAAACATGGCGATGCTCCAAAATCTAGTTCTTATATCACGATGCATTGGGCAGGGAGAGCGATGAAAATTGGAGTAGTTGAAGATCGTTACGGAAATCAAGATAAAATGGTAGAGACATACAGAGATGTTGCTTTAGACGCAGTTAGTCCAAATACAATGGGATCGGCATATCGAGCTCTATTACAATCATTACCCGAAGTTACAATACAATTAAATCAGAATTAAATAATTAATCTTTTGTAATAAATTGTACAAAGTATATGTTTTTATTTCTGTGAATTCATTCATATTAATTACACGCACATACACGAAAAAAAACGAACAATCATCTATGAGTACAGCTAGTAGATATAAAGGACGAGTATACAATAGATCAGGAAGAGGAATTATTGTATCTTCTGGTATTACTGATCATATCCAAGTTCAACGTCCTATCAAAGAAAAAGCACGTATTCCTGATAATCTGATTGCACATCGCCAAAAAAACAGATACACTCCTTTTCCAATTAATTCTGCTAATGATTTTGTGTGCATGCAAGATGATTTATTGGTACGTGTAGTAGGAGAAGAATTAATGAAATCAAACGTAGAAACGAATAATTATGTGATTAAAACACCGTGTTGTTCAACTCCAGCCGGTTTAACTGGACATGAAAAAATTCAATTTCTTGGTCCGTGTATTAGAAAGGGTTCTCCTGATGTTGCAAGCGCGTCCGGTCCTGAAGTGACTTATCTTAAATCTGGTCTTTGTTCTATGTTAGCTCACGAAGAACCAATTAATGCTGGACAAATGGTTATTGTTGATTGGCCTGGCGTGATCAAAGCTGGTAACGAAACAACTCCAAAATCACAAGTACCTAATCGTAATCCTAAAGGTCGATTTGTGTTTGTTAGTCGACCTCTTGAGTATGCTATGCTTGTTCATCAATTTATCGAAATTGGTAAATTGGTAAGCGATAACGCAAATGACGATAAAATTAAAGAAGCGGTCGTAAACCATAGCATGTACAGACATCTTCCGTTATATGACAATGTGAAAAAAGTGTGTCCACTTGCCAAATATTCTGATTATTTAATACAAGAAGATAAAGTTAATTATGTCGCACATGAACAAGCACGTGAATTAGATATTGCTCAAGAAGCATACATTGGTGTTGGACCTCTTAAAAAACAACGAAAATTTTATATCGAACCTAATGTATTACCAAACGCTCCAAAAACACCATGGGCAACTATTTTTAGTAACAGTATTTATCCTATGCAATTATTTCAAGAACAATTAGAAATGTTTAATGCTCGTCTTATTGGCAAAGCCGTTACATCAGCTTTACCAGGTGGACAATTTGAAATTGAGGTTGGGTACAGATGGTAATCAATTAATTAATTAAGAAAAATTTCCTAATAATTGTGTACTATTTTTTTTTACTCTAGTATTATTTAACATTTGTAAAGATTTTTTTTGGTTATTTTGTTTCTCCTGTGCACTTTTTAATAATAACATAGGAGTATCAGTACCATTTCCATTTCCATTTCCATTATTATCGTCATCATTATTATTGTTATCTTTATTGTCTTGTTTTTGTTGTTTTTTTCTGATAAAAATTTCTTTATTTTTTGTATCTAATTCGACTGTTTCATTTTCATCGTCATCGTCATCATCGTTTATATATTGTTTTGTATTGGAATCAATTACGAATGTTTTTGAAGTCATGTCATTCAACACACTTGTTTGTATATTTGATAAAAAATCATTTACTTCAGCATCTACTGAATTAGCAGTAATTCCATTTTGATCTGTAATTGTTTCGTGTAATTCATTGTCACCTGCATTTAAAGTCTCTGCAATTTCATTATTTTGAGCTGCTACATCTGCCATAGTGGATACATGATCATCAACAGTAGTACTAATATCATCAGATGTAATTTTCATCTTCTTGGTAGCCTTGTTAATATATCCCATTAAATCAACATTATCGCGTTGCTCATTTGCTGTTGCTAAAGTACTTTGTTTATTAAGTAATCCAAATCTAGTTTGTTTTGTTTGTTCAATTTGTCCTATAACAAATTTTTTTTGAGTTAATAATTTAGTAAGTGCAGTTTTCTGAGCTAATGTAGGTAATCCATTCTTCTTCTTGATTGCATCGCTTAAATCATCAAGATCTAATGTAATTCGATTGTGTTCTTTTTGTAATTCTATTTCTTTTTGGTCGCATTTATTAATTGATTCTGATATTTTTTCTGTAACTCTGCCATACCATTTATTAGCAATTTGACGATTCATAGCTGCTAAACAAGCTCCCATAGTTTTTTTTATTATAAAGAAAGAAAAATAATAATGTACAAGTTATATTTTTTCAGATGGTATATATTGTTGTACCCATGTCTGTGTTGCGGCCTGTAATACATTACTGATAAAAGAGGCAGTTTTTTTAGCATCTTTCATTATATCACTGATTAATTGAGTACTATTATTATATTCAAGATTAGTCACCACTTCGACTATATAATCAGCAGCAGCTTTAGCTCCAGCCAATGTATCTTGAATAGTTAGATAATGTTTAACGTTAAAATCAGATACAACCATTGTCACTGTATCGAGCGTCTTTGAATTATTAAATTGTTGTAAAATAGAATGACCCAATACAATGGTTTGATCAAGTTCTTTTGTTCTTTGTTCAAGCATAACTGTAAGACCGACATAAAAACAAACACATATCATACCACATACAGCAATGATTCTTGTCCACCATAAAATAAGCGTAAGTAAACGAACTGTTTCTGATGGATTATCTATTTTTTTTAATTCTTCATAATCGACGTTGTTATTATGAAGAGTTGATATATGGCCTTTAGTTGATGATCCTGTCAAACTAAGATTATTATTATTGTGTCTATTTCCAAACATAGTCTTTAAAAAAATTTTTTTTGTATTCTGATGAATAAATTGGGCAATGATACGTATATACCTCCCGTGTGGGAAATCAAAGCTTTTTTTTATGGAGTTGTACCTGCAGTAGCACAACTTAACAATGATAGACTAAAGATTGCTATATCTACTCGATTGGATTCTTTTGGATGGGGGTTTGCTGATTGCAATGGAGATATAGATAAACTTTTAATTAAATGGTACAAAATATTTGTGCAACCTGACTCAGCATGTTTGCGTGATAAATGGATTGAATTTAGAAATATTCCAGTTACAACCATGACATCTGTAAATAAATCATCCTCTTCTTCTTCCTCTTCTTCTTCTTCTTCTTCTTCTTCTTCTTCTTCTTCTTCTTCTTCTAATATACCTTTAGTAAATGTAGGATGTAAAAAAAGAAATGTTATTGTATTTAAAAAAATAAAATAATTTGTTATATTGTATATAAAAAAAAGATATAAACAAAAATGAGAGTATTATTTGATTTATTTAAGACATCGAATGATGTTCAATCTTATTTAGAAGGAACGCGTAGTATCTTTGTATTATTTGTGCCTCATACCCCTAAGACACCGTCTATTGTGATAGATGTGGATGACAATTCATTTATTCGAAAACACAAGGAAATTATTATACCTATTGCTAAAGATACAAATAAAGGTTATTTAGGAGTATGGTGGTATCATAAAGATACTGTTTCTAATTCCGTTGCATTACAGGGATGTGGATTTGTTAATTTATTGGCAAACAAAGAAGCAGAATCCGTTTCTATGGAACTGTTCTGTCATTCGTTAACAGATAGTATAAGAACAGCTACTATGAGTCTTCATTGGATATTTGAACAAGATGAAGTAAATCATTTATCATTTGCAAGATGTAACCCAGTAAATAAAGTTGTAACTTCATACGAAAGAGACATACAAAAATGGATTTCAACTTCAAATCAATCACATATGGATAAGGATAAATCTCAGCATTGGAGAGATTGTGTATTTTCAGCCCCTTGTGCAATTCCACTTAAAAAAATTTTTTTTTCTGAAGAAAATGAAGAAAATGAAGAAAATGAAGAAAATGAAGAAAAGGAAGAAAATAATATTTTACCTATGTGGATGTTTGCTGCTCAACACATGTTTGACAACGACGATAATGATAATGTATCTGATAAAAGTATCGACAATTTATTAGAATTTGCATTAACACGTTTACGTCTTAAAGGAAAGAGAAAAGAAGGACACAAAGAAATATTTTGTGAAATGGCATCTATTCTACCTTTGTGTATGAGATATCGAGCAGACAGATGTGGTGGTCGAAATATAGATCAATGGACATCGTTGGCATTTCATCCTGTTCCAGAAGAAGCTGGTTATGATTGTGAAGATGGATGTGAGTTGATTTTACGTACAATTTATATATTAAGAAAAAAGGCCAAGACAACAACAAATGTATTATTAAGGACAATAGTAGAATCAGTAAAAGATTACGAATTCTGTATGTGTATTGGGACATTAAAAACAAACAGTGGTGTTATCTGGCATGCGTGGGTGGTAGGATTTGATAAACAATGGCTTAAAAACGAAATTAAACTTAAACCAGCACGAAAATCTATGCCTTCATTTCCTCTTATGTTAGAATCGACTGATTACATAACATCTGATTCAAAATTTCAAACTGTGGTATGCGAATCCAGTTATTTTAAGAAAGCACCTTTTGATCCAGTAGAAGATTCATTTTGTATGTTAAAAATGGATCCTGATACATTAGTTGCTAATGGTCAATATAGATACATAGCTATGGCATTCACTCCTCAATTTTTGCAATCGGATGGAGTACCTACGATATTTTTTGGAAATGACAATAAACTTGGAGTTAGTGTTTATAAAGGAATGACGAAAGCAAATGTTATTGTACCAAAAAGAATTAGTGCTGATGATATTGAAATATTTATTGAACAAGTAAGAGATATGATTTCATGGCAGCCTAAAAGTGCTATGTTATTTGATATAAAGGCAGAAAATGCAATAAAATTTGAAATGAATGACGTTAATAGATATGTCTATTATTCTATCGTTAATCATATTCAACAACCAGTACGTGAACATTCTATCAATACCATTGATTTAACTGATAAATGGAAAGTGTATCAACATATTATTAAAAATTAATTTTTTTTATTTTTTTTTTATTTTTTTGTATGACATGACCGCAGCGCTCAATAAATTTTTTAGCATGCAAAAAAAACCAAGATGCCTTTTTTGAACCTGTCCAACCGGACTGTCTAAATTTTA
>ERZ1292625.1027-Hain-H41-01um-R1-1027-length-36710-cov-6_pt1 | contig 36710 bp, 55 predicted proteins | sample MGYA00564400_ERZ1292625 | MGnify/ENA primary metagenome ERZ1292625 (study PRJEB36523, sample SAMEA6512639) | groundwater metagenome | collected 2019-01-08 | study: AquaDiva: Metagenomics assemblies of 32 groundwater samples
ACCGCACCAGAGCCTTCAGAATCGATCTTAGCGGAGTACCCGGATGAGCCGATCTGAGCGGAGTACCCGGATGAGCCGATCTTAGCGGAGTTTTCATCGTGAGCTTTCTTTTCTGTAACCTTTTTTACTTCCGCGATCAAATAATCCACGCAAGCGATATCGAATTCTTTTGCTGAAAGCTCCCGAACAATTCTTATAAATTGGCTCGCCTGCTTAGACGCCTTTTCATCTTTCTCTGTATCAATTGCTCCCCAGATTTCCACTTCAGCAAAGCGACTCTCTTGAAGCTTATAAAATTCCAGAACATCAAACGGGTTCAGGCAGGAATGGAATCCGGAATCGCAAGCTTTCACAGAACCTCCGTGCTCATACTCCTTTCCTATTTCAAACTGAAAGTCTTTGCATTTAAGATCCTTGTTGAATCCCTTGAAAGCTTTAATTGGCAAAGTGATTTTTTCGATGCTCATTGGTTATGGTTTAGGGGTTAATGATTATTTACTGGATCTGGATTTCCTGCACCGCAATTGGTGCAACAAATATTCACGATTGGCATATTGGAGAGGCCGGTAAAGGTTTCTCCACAGTGAGTGCATTTGAATATGGTAAGATCTTCGGGCCAGATCATCAGTTCAGATTTTCTTTATAGCCGATGCAAACAATGTAAGCCCAGTACATATCGCGAGGATCTCTTTCGAATCTACAGCTGAGCACCAGGTACCGGCCGATCTTTCCGCTGGATGTTTTCAAAAGCAGTACGCTGCCTTCAGTCAGCGGCTTAGATCCCCACATGCTTCCATAATGGCCGGTTCCGAACTGAACTAACTTTCCGTAGGTGCGGATGTAATTGAAAGCGTGTCCCCATCCGCTATTCGTGAAATCAATCTCAGCTCCTTCAGTGATCGCCTTACAGTATCGATCCAGATCTTTTTCAGAGGCCGTCTTAGCAAACTTCTCAAAATCTTCGTAGTCAATCTTGCGTGGCTTTATGCCAAGCATTGCGAATAAACTTCTCATCAGTTCAGAGTTTTAAGGTTGGGCTTCAATTTAGTAATGCCGGCATAGGTTTCAATATCGGCCACCTGGCAGGGCTGATAGATCTGCTTGAAAGACTGACCCCGCATCAGCTGTCGCTTCTGTATTGCTGGAGCTGGCCAATACTCCGGAAGCTTTTCTGCCTCAAAGGATTCAGCTGCTTCGTTCAGGGATGCTTCGGCAACCAGAATGGAAAGAGGATTCGGTTTATCCATGGGTTTAGTTTTTCCTCCTGGCATGTCGGTCTGATCAGGGCCTGGGAGCTTAATTGGTTTTGGTTTTTTCATGGCTCGATGGATTTAGTGTGCGGGAATTAATGCGCCCCAAACACTTTCGTAAGGTTTTGAAGTAGAGGCAAGAATGAGGACTCTGTATTTATTCCAAAACCTCCTGATGGCCATCACCGAAACCCATTCTGTGCTTCCATAAGGGATGCCAACGGTTGTTTTGATCGCCTTAACAGGATCGGGGCGGGAGTCAAATCCATTAGAGATGAATAGCGCGTCCACTCTTAAGTGGAATCCTCTTTTGCCATTTACGATTTGAATTGTGTTCTTCATAGAGCTTTGTTTTGTTGGTATGTGACAAATGTAACATTTTATAAAAACAAGAAACAAAGGAAATCGGAGGATTGTTAATATCTTTTGAGAAGCCCGAACGGGATAGGCGATCAAGCAAGTGGGCATTCAGGCTGAGATAATGGAATCTAAACAGGTTAGATTCATCCGGAGGGCATAAAAAAGCCGAGGCTGTAAACCCCGGCTCCGGTCCCGGGGATATGCGCCCCAGAACCTATCCCCTCCCGGGGACCCCTAATCATGAATTCTTTTTGGACATGTCCTGAATGGTCTTATCCTTTCGACCCGATCCGGCCGTGGATCCACGGTGATAGTTCAGAACGGTAGCAAAGATGGCAGTAACCGTAGCGTAAATGGAAAGGACCGCCGTAAGATCAGCGCCCTCTCCCGCAAGCTTCAGCGCCTTAGCAATAAGGAATACTGTCATCCCGCACCAAACGATCGATACTAAGATGTCCAGAATATAGGCTACGTTCTTGCTTAACCAGCCTGCTTTCTCAGAATCTTGGATCTTCTGATTCATTAGGCGGGAGTCAGCCGTATTGAGATGATCAGCCTTCGCTGCATCCACCTCGATCTTCATGCGCTCAGTGATGACCGCCTCCAGATCCAGCTCATGCTTATTGGTGATCTCCAGGATCGCCTTATCATAAGCATCACGCTCTTCCGGAGTTTTGATAAAAGTATTGGCGACTCCAGCCAGCTTCTCAATGAGACTGCCGGATCCGGATCCACCGGTGATTTTGTTTTTGATAAGAGTGATCAGTGGGTTCATGGCTCGTATTTAAAATCGTTAATCCTTCGCTTCCAGCCCTTCTCAAATCTTTTCTGGGTGAACTTCAAGAGCTCTTCCTCCGTGGCATTGAGATGCGTTTCCCGGTATTTATGAATGCTGGAGATGACAATGCCGTCCACAAAATTGAGCTTGGCCAGGCGAAGCTTCTCATGGAAAACAACTGGATCTGCTTTGCTCAACGCATCGAGTGTTTTAGGGCCCACCACTCCATCATCCACCAGTCCCAGGATCCGCTGAGGAATGATCACTCCCCATTTGCCGGATCCCCATACCCACTCCACCAGGCTCTCAGCAACAGCCTGACTTTTGATCAGGTCCGCTTTCCAGCGATCCCAATAAAGCTTTTTACAAATAGCCTGCGCCTGGTCGGTAGATTCTTTGCGAAGATCTTCCACATCGATATCGCCATCTGAATCATTATCGAATCCCCACTGTTTGAATGTTCCAATGGTCACACCCATATTGGTTGCGCCACCCATGTCCGTAGGATCATTAACGAATCCGCCCTCCCATTTCAGGAGCTTAGGAAAATATTTTGCGATGTCTGCCATTACTGTTTTTTTGGTTTGTAAACTTCTAATCCTTTGGGAATCGGAATCACTGAATCCCATTTGGACAAAAATTGTCCTTTTCCGTCCGAGTCATCCTGAACGATAATGTTCAGCCGGCCGCTCATGATTTCACCATAAGCTTCCGGAGAAGCTGTCTTAATGAAGCCGATGATATCCTCATTGTTCTTGTTCTTCATGGGATCATTGTTCCTGAAAAGTAAGTTCTGGAGGGACCGGCCAGCAGAGTTTTATTCACACCGGAATTCTGTAAGACAAACAGCTCCAGGTAATCCGTGGATCCATTCATATCGATGATATCAACAATCTCCTGGGAGTTATTTCCCACAATATTTGTAATCGCTCTTTCATTGAGCCTGATCAAAGCCCCGTTCTTATACAGATAGAGAGAAACGGTATAAGCTCCGACGGCATTTAAAAAGTTGACCATGCCGGAAACAAGATACTTTCCCGCAATCAGAGTAGTAAACCGGTAGTTAGTTGCATTGTCGAAGTATCCATTGGTGTCAAAGTTTTCGATGTCCAGAGTTACTTTGGTCACCACTCCGGTTGCAATGGTCTGATTGGCATTTAAGTAAGCGCTGAACTTAGCCAGTTGTCCTCCGGCAACTGGAATGGTCACCTTGATCCTTCCTTCAGCATCCATCACCCGGAATCCTTCTCCATCAGAATACAGAAGCGACTCATTGATCTGCAGGACCACCTTTAAGATCTGCCGCTGCGTTGCGTTGTCATTATAGATCACAATGACAGTTGCTGCCACGGTATCTTGATTCTGAACGGAAATGAATTTTACCTGCCTCTGAGTGGATGCTGCCGGTGCCGGGATGAAATCAACCTCTGTGGTAGAATTTGTTGCAGTAGCGACCGATCCGGGAATATAGGTTGTGGTGGTCAGATCCACATAAGTAGCTATCACCGGAAGCTCATTGGTAGTGACAGCAGCGCCCAGCTTAATTTGTAATTTCCTTAAAACGGAGTCAAGTGTTATCATCCTCTGAGTGATACCATTTTTAAAACATTTGCCTGCTCAATGGGAGCAAGGATAACAAGCAGCGCATCTATTTTCGCTTTTAAGTCAGCAGCGCTTGTTCCTACCGGCTCATCAAATAAAGTGTACTGGCCGACATAATATGGAAGGCCCGCTGCGGTTGTTTCCAAGAAGAGAGCAACATCCCCGGCCACTCCTCCATAATTTGCCTGCACTGAAAAAGTATCCTTCTCTGCAAAATGCACCAGCCCTTCCAGATAAAGCTGAAGATAAGCTCCATCGGATATGACCTTGTTAGCCATGCTCCAGCGCTTTTATCCTGTCATTATGATCCTTCAGGGTTTCCGAATGCTGATCATGCTTTTCAGAATGCACCGCCACAGTGGTCTTGATCTCACCGATATCAAGAGCCATCTTCCGGATCCAATAGAAGATTCCAGCTCCAACAAAAGCGATGACTCCGGTAGTGATGCCGGCATACCAAAGGACCGCTTTAAAAAAGAAAGGATCTATTATCATACTTCTGCGGATTCAAATGGTTCGCCATTATCGATATCGTTCTGACACTCTTCTTTTGTTTCAAACCTCCTGTTAGGATTTCGCGGACGCGTTCCGGCATCGATCTGCATAGGATAGGGGAGCGACTTTCCGAAGTTGTACCAGTATTCATGATCCGGCTTGGCATTGGGATCGATTTTTTTAAGAGTGTCTTCAAACATAGTATTGATATTAACTGTTACAAAACTCCTATTGGCATTGCCGGCCGGGTGGTGTTAGCAAAAACAATACCGCCCGCATCGGTAATATGTGTTCCATCCTGATCATAAGGCGCCGCTAGTCCCGTTCCTCCATCCTTAAGCGGAGTGAAGTTATCGATTGTCTGATCGGTATAGGTCTCAATGTAAGTATTGAGCGGAGTCATATTTGTAGCATCCCTTGGGGTTGCATAAGAATGAATCACCGTCGTTCCTTTTGCTTTCAGACGATTTATGATCGTCAAATAATTTGGTTCATAGGTAGCTGCTGGCACTCCTTGTGCCAGGTCATTGCCGGCCATCATCACCAAAACATATTGAGGATTAAAAATCTCAAGCTCGTTTTGCAATCCCAGGATCTCCGTAGTCTTTGCCGAGGGGTTACCCAAATTCAGGTACCTCCATCTTCCCGCTGCGGTGAGCAGCTTGAACCAGCTGTTAGCTTCAGTGGTGCAGCTGTACCCCATGGTGATAGAATCTCCCAGGACCATCAGCTTTGAATTCTTATACTCAGTAGAGGAGTACTTTAAATATTCCACATCCTGCAATCCTCCATTGGAATAGAATGCCGGCTTGGCAGTAGTATAAGAAGTAGCAGACGTAACGACCTGGCTGAATACCTTGGAAACAGAAACAGATCCACCGGCAGTAAGATTGGTGGCCGTGAATGTAACTGTCAAGAAATCCTGCACCATTGTCAGCTTGATCCTGTCACCCACGCTCCATGATAAATTACTTCCGGAGACTGCCTGAGAAACAGCATTGCGGTAAATGGTGAGCTTTCCCGGATTGGTAGAATCCTGTTCAAAGAAGCATTGGATGTCCACCACCGAAGTTGTATTGACAGACTTCATGGCCAGTGTAATTCCAAAGCTGGCGGCAACCCTATCCCTTGGAATGAAGGTTGTCTCAAGGGTATATCGGCTCAGCTGCGTAGCACCATATCCATTATATCGGGCATGATTACCGAAGCCTCCAGATCCCGGTGAATTGGTGATACGGAGATATCCTCCGGAGAGCGCCCAGATAGAAGCAGGATTGGTGATCGTGAAATCCGATAAGCTGCCAGCTGTGGTGAAATCAAAGTTGAACAGCTGGCCAGCCTGAACTGCATCGGGCCACAACCGGGAAGAAAATAAGCGACGTTGTCTGATACGATTCATCGGGCCTAGTTATTATCAGCGGTCAATTCTAAATAGAACTTCTGTCCGGAAGCAGGAGTAAATGCATCGAGGGTTTCTAATACCGCAATAACACTTCTGGTTCCTGCATCCAAATTAAACGGGATGCGGATATCATCTCTCATGGCCGTGGCTCCGGTAGATGCGGTTGCATCTTCGGTAGTCATTGCGGGTAGATCAAAGCTTCCGATCTTCTTTGTGAAGTCCGCATAAATAATTGCATTGGCAGCATTGTCATTAATGACAGCAGCTGGCGCTGTATGGAACAAATGAACACGGAAGCGGGCCGTGTTTGCTTTTTGGTCAGTCACCAAGCGGCCCTTTGTGATATAGCCAGATCCCTGGTTTATTCTTGCAAGGTTAGCAAACGTCCAAACCGTTCCTGCAGAGGCAGATTCATTGACAACATCCAGCGCCGTGTAAGGAGTCGCATTGGCCGGCCGTGTTTTCTCAACCGATACTGTGATCAGGTTTCCTCCCACTTCTCCAATGTGACTTTCACTGGAAGAAGTGTCAGTATCAGCAAAGGCCTCTATCAAAGCAGCCACGGCATCAGCGGATCCTCCGGAAGGAGTTGTGATATCGGAATAAAGGAATATGAAGGAAGCCCGATCGGCAGCGATCAGTATATTATCCACATGCGTTTTAATTTCCACTTCCGATTTTGGAAGGAAAACAGTTTGAGCAGGATAAGTAGTGCCTGAGCTTTGGTAAGCAGTAGTGATCTCTATTTTGATAGATGATCCTGAATCGGTGATGTTGATGGCCATTTTTTTGGTTTAAAGGGTTAATACATTTCAGGACAGGGATCCGGAAGACAGCTTGTCTTAACCGTGATCACCACCTGCACTTTTAAAGAGATATATGCATTCTCATATTTAATGATCCTTCTTCCAGGATTAGAGTATTCCTGCTCCATCACTTTTTCCCGATCGGTCTCAAATCCGGAAACCAGCACCACAGCATTCTTGGCGCCCAGGGCATTCTTCAGAGCAGGCGATTTGCTGGTAAGCAGCTTCATCATCCCGTAAGCCACCCTGTCATCCGAATAAGTATCATCCTTGGAAAGCTTTGACTTTGGAACATAAGCGATCAGTAAAAGATTCTCAGTGATCACCACCATGTTTTCACACGAGGTCAGATCCGGCTCAGCCGAGGAAACATTCGTGGCCGAATCCCTTCTCCAGTAAGCGGTCCCGTTGGTGAAGTCCAGATCTATTGCTTTCAATTCCCCGTTAGAGCAGTACTGCATTGGCTCGGCATGATCACCCTTGGCCACTTTATTGCACAGCTCATAGATGGTAGAGAAGTAGTTAGATCCTGCCAGCTTGGTATTAAGATATGAGATTATGTCCTGGGTCATGAAGAGAGGATCTTCCTTAATTCAAATGACTGAACACGCTTGAAGGTTTCCACTTCTGCACGGGTGAGATTAAACACCGGACCATACTTCTCTTCCAGGGAATCCTTCTTCTCAATGTTCTCCGCTCTCTTCAAGGTCATTTTATAAGTGTGAGTATTGACCTTGATCGGACTTGGCTGAGGCACAGCATTGGCAGTAACCGCCATTGATACATTAGCAAAGTCACTCTGCAGATCATTGGTCAGCCTGAGATTCACGAAAGCAGATTCCCTTCCCTGCTCGGCCCGGAACTGTTTATAACCTTGAGAAAAAAACTTCCCGTAATAACCCTTCTTGCCGGTCTTTGCCCGCTGAGCTGTATTGAAAGGCTGAAAGTCATCGGCCTGAAACTTCTTAGGAGCAAACCTAGGAGAGATGATTCTGGGAGTGGTAGAGTAAGTTCCGATGTTACCACCGGCACTGTTCTTCCCTTCCTGAAAGATCCTCACCGTCTGCAGGGCCGTAACAGTACGCACGGCAATCTCCAGGGGAACATTACGCTCATCCAGATCCCGGATTTTCTTCTCCAGCTTCTCTACAAATTGTTTGGCGGTTAGTTGAGCCATACTTCGAAACTTACGCGATCGCTTCGAGTACCCTCCACCATAAAAAAGGTGTGTTCCTCACGCAGTCCGAAGTGGACCGTTTTAGGAGCAACCTTTAAGGCAGGATTATTGCGTTGATACTTTGGCGATTGCAGGAGAAACATTTGTCGTGGTTTGGTAACTGGATCCTACTCATTAAGTCTTTGATCGTGTCCTGGTAAAAGCCTTCGGAATTTTCGTATCGCTTCTGCATCATTTCAGCACTCATCAGTGTGGTGCTGTTCTCTCGGTCACTCATTGTTCCATGCAGATAGATCTCCGCAGCTGCTTTGTACAGGATAGGAAGAGCAAGCAGGTTGCTGTTCTCACACATCCAATCGGTCTGATTGCACTGGATAGAATACACCAGGCTCATTCCACCGGTATCGGCGGTATAGGTCAGATTCTCTTTTACCTTGGCATCAGCTGCAGCAATTTGCACAGAACTGAAATCAACGTAGGGAGTATGAAAGACCTGTCCCTGGGAAGCTCCACAGGAAGTGCATCCGGAAAGACTTAAAACAGTATCATAAGAACTGATCGCATTAATATCATAAACGATGATGATATCCAGGCGCTTCTTATTGCTTTTGTAAAGCTTGTTCACAATCGCCCGGGAGATCTGGCCGGCAGTAGTAGTGACATTGAAAGTGTCGATCTGGATTCCCTGCACCAGGTCATACACGATCACCGGTATGGTGCCGGTGAAGTTGGTGAACAGCGTTACCTCAGAAAGGAAGAAGTCAACATAGGAGTTCTTATTACACAGCTCCACATTGATTCCTTTGTATTTGCCGGCCACGTTTGCAATAAGCCCCTTGTTATCTTTTGCCTGACCTGCACGTGCTCCGGAAAGAATAGAATTAGTTCTGATGCGATCAGAGAAGTGACGGATCACCTGATCAGTGACAAGCTTTGTGGCAAAGGCGATCTTATCATCCACAAAACTTTCAGCATTGGGATAATCCTTGCCAACGATGCTTTTAATGAAATCGTAATTGATCCCGGTCTGATTGAGCATCAATCCGCTCGTTGGAACAGAGGTAGTGCAAAGCTCCTTGATCCCAATAAGGTTTTCAAAGCATGCGCCGGCTATGGTGGTAATGGCTCCCATGGAAAAGAAGGGGAGAGTATCGCTACCCTCCCCGCTTTACTAGATGTTAACCACTTTGATCTGGTTGTACCACTTCACTCCATCGTACTCATCCCCCGCAGGGAACATGTCATCAGGCATGGATACCGGTTTAACGGTACCGGTTACAACGATGTGGATATTACCGCAATCATCCTTAAAATTCACATCCACTGGAATTCCCAGGCGAGGAGTCACCGCTACGGTGCTCACATAATTACCTGAATTAAGGATTGGTGCCGGCACTCCCTGTTTCCAGGTATTGCGAGTATACCACAGAAGAGCAATTGCTCCCAGCTGCAGCGACACGTTAAACTCATCACCTCCCATAGCGGTCTTCAGTCGGCGATCATACATTACGGCACGTCCGTAACGCTGCATGATCTGACTGAGATCGATCCCCTGCTGAGCACAGCAGCCGGCCTGGATCTGTTCGAAATAATCAGTGAGCAAGTCACCTCCGAAGATCCCAACGGGAGCGCAGTATCCGGTTTTACGGATTGCGCGATCGATCTTTTGCATGGTGAAAGGATCGAGCTCCTGGGTGGTTCCATCTTTCAGGGTCTTAACGACCAACTGATCAGCCACAACGCCATCCACGTCTGCGGCCCATTTACCTGTCAAGGCAACTGCCTGAGTGGTAATGGTGGTAGCCAGTTTTCTTTCAATGGCATCCAAAAGGTGCACAAGGCGCCCCATGAAATATTCACCATTGTTCTGGCAGATTTCTGTCAGGTCAGTGATATCAATCAACTCATCAACCTGAACATTTTCTGATGGGTCAATTGTGTACTGTGCACTGCATTGCCCGAATTTTTGGGAAGCGGTACATTTTGGGTTGGCCTGATTCTCCAGCACAGAAGCTTCAGGGATTCTTTTGGTGTACAGAAGATCGACTACTCGAGTCTTTCCCTGACCGGGATGGACAACCTGATCCAGTCCCATATTGTTAGCAGGCGATGCAATGAACTCAGCAAAAGGAAATGTCTCTTTAACCATACCGTTGTCACAGTTGGAGAAGTGAGCATTAAGAAACTTTTGCATGTTCGGACACGCCTGCAGAATAGCAGCTAAGCACGACATGGTGATTAATTTTGCAAAAATTGCTACCTGTTGTGATGCCCGGTCAAGCGTAGTCTGGCACGGCCCTGTACTTATGCCCCAGGGTGGGCACGATTTTGCGTTGTTCTATTCTACAGCTGTCCTTGAATTCAAGGGCAGCGTTTTAGGCTGTTCTTCCAAGCTACCAGGTGTTTTGATGGTAGGCGGGATTGGTTTCTTTTCTCCTGGCAACTGAGAGAGAAGCTTGGCCTTGGCCGCTTCCTCTTCCAGGATCTCTTCCACGGTCTTGAACGCTCCGGTAACTTTTGTGGATGGAATCTTTTTACCATCCGCTCCAAGAGGAACAAGATCTGTTTCTGTTTCGTTCAGCTCAAATTTATATCCCTTATCGATCCTCACCTGAAAGCCTTCCAGCTCCAGTTCACTTGCATCCTGCTTGAACTTAACCTTCGAATATTTATCTTCCAGCAGCTTCTTGGTTTTAAAGCCCTTGAGCTGTCCGGTGGACTGATCTTTGAATTGATTGAACTCAGTGGTGGTCTTTTTGTGAAGATCATCCAGCTGCACATAGTCGCTCTTAGTCTTATCCAAAAGACCCTGCAACTCTTTCACCTTGTCATCGTTTGTTTTAGCCGCCTCTGCTTTCAGAGTATTAACCGTTTCAAGGTTGGTCTTAGCCATACCTTCGAAAACAAACTCGATCACATCCTCAACATCCTTCTTCTCAACTTCACCCTTTGTAATATCGATTCCATTCTTAGTGGCGATCGTTTTAACCTTGCTGGCCAGAGATCCAATGCGCTTGCCTACTACGGCAGCGATGATATCTTTGTCCTCTTTAGCAACTGACTTACGGATGAACTCCGGGTCAAAGGCTTTTTTAAAGTCATCGATCGTTTTGATGGTGGCTACATCGTAGCCCAGATATTTCAAGAGTTCCTCGAGCATATTGTTTAGGGTTTAGGTTATAACAAAGGTGCGAAATAATTTTTAAATGCTTTCTGAGTCCAGGTACTCCACCGCCTTTCGCTTCTCTTCCAGCTCTGGATCCTGAATAATATACCCGATCTGCTTCATGCGGATCTCATTGAATGCAATGTAAGGAGTGAAGAAGCGGACCTGGTTTAGGGCCTGTCCTTTTACCCCTACGCAGCGGATAGTGATCTTCGCATTCTTCTTTGCCATGGAATCAAATATAACAGAACTTTTTTATGGTGCTATTCCAAGCTCCTGACGTTCAAAGTCTGTGGGCTCAAAATTACCTGCAGACATATTGCGGATGATCACATCCATCGGCACCACTGAAATGGAAACCGGCAAAAGGGAATGCTTGCAATTGTAACCTCCGCGGAGGATGAACACGGTCTTCTCGTTTGTCTGAGGGATCATGCCGGCCCAGGGGAAGCCACAGGTTTCAAGATCTCCCTCCGTTGTTTCTCCTCTTCCCCAGGCCTCGATCTCTTTGGTGTGGAAATACTTCCCATTCCTCTGTTCACAAAAGCAGCGACTATCCTTGATCAGCCCACCGGTATAGAGCCACCAGACTGTTTCAAGATCCGTGGCCGCCTGATTGGAATAGGTTGCATCGGTAATGGAGAGGGCATCGGAAGTGATCTGCTTTGTATATCTGAGAAGCTTCCCGTCCTTATCCTCACTCCCGATCACAAACTCCTGAATGGACTTTACTGTATCCTTCCAGGAAGCGCCCGTTGAGATGGCATTCTCCAAAAGAGCTTCAACCGGCCGGATGAACTCTGTATCAAGGGGAGAGCCGATGAGCTGCTGGATGGCCGCCCGTTTATTTCTTTTGAGGATCTCCTTTGCCAGATCTGATGCCTCGAAGCTTTTGAAGGTCTTTTGGAAGTACTGATCTGAAAGAGTGGCCGATTCATCGAAGGCCTTAGCAAACTCCCGGACTATTTCGGTGTATTCTCCCTTAAGCATGACACCCCTGAGTTCGCTTATAATGGTGTCCAGCTGGCGCAGATTTGCCGCCGAGGTGACCAGGGAGCCTCCCTTACTGTCAAGGCCTCCCATTTGCTTTAAAACCTTTATTAAAATGGCCCGCTGCTCTTGCTGAACACGGGACTCAAAGATTGCAGGAGCCCCTTCCAGAAGGGCTATCTTCTTCTTTATGAGGGATTGGATACTATCAGGCACCGCCGGCCAGGGTGTTAATTAAATCTTCACGGCTGGCAGGAATAACATTAGCTGCTGCTTCCTTTTCCTTTGCCAGAGCCACCAGCTCATCAATCTGCTTCTGCAGATCCTTGTCGAAAAACTTGGCATCCTTTCTTAACAGCTCCTGTACCAGGGTGAGCGCAGAGGTATGAAGGATCTCCTCCCACCCGGCCACAGTTCCCTTTCCCATCTTGGCAGAGATGTCCGTGGAGGTAATGGTGAGCAAGCGATCGGCGCTCACAATCAGTCCGAAGATCTTAGCCGTCTGTTCATCATCACCATACATCGCCCGGATGTAACGCATCAGGATCTGCTGGATGAATGCTGGAGCCAGACCGGCACTGATTGAGGAATTGATCTCAGCCAGGTAATCAGCTTCAGTGGCGAAGTCAAAGCTCTTAGGATAGGTAAGCTTAACAGGCTCGTAAGCTTCGCCGTAGCGCATCTTTCCGATTGCATCAAGGCAGAAATCATACAGAGAAAACAGCTGGTCGGAAACGGTCTTGACAAAAGCATAAGTGCTTTTAAGGTCACTATTGGTACCGGTGGCCGTCTCTTTATTGAACTGCACCTGGCTGTCTGAATCTCTTAAGTGTAAGATCTTACGGGCCTTCTGCATGTCCTTGGCCACTTTATCCTCCACGAATTTGAGGGTTTCAGTGGAAGGGGAAATATATTTCATTGGATCAGCCTTGAGCTGACTATCACCATCTCCTTGCATTTTGGTGGCCGGTCTTAGCAGTAGTGTTCCCATCCTGGAAACCCTGCTTCTCAGACCAATACCATCACACTGAACACACCTCACATAATTGGTCTTGTCATTATTGAAAACCACTCCGTCCTCACATTTGTTGCCGTCCTTATCCTGAAAATTACACACGTCCCCGATCATTACCCTGTAAGGGAAAGTGCAATAGTTGATACTGATCTGCAGATACTGATCATTCAAAAGGGCAAGATCCAGCAGATCCGTAGCGAACAGGAACGGAGAGAAATAGATCAGCTTCTCCACTTCCTCGATATACATTGGAGCGCCCTCCAGCCTTCTGGCTGGAACCTTCCCATAATTGTGCGGATAAAAAGTGCTGATCTCAAAAGTCCCGTTGATATATTTACCTACCTGAACGGCTCGGTAAATATTCTGATCATCATAGATCTCATAGATCTTTCCGATCGGGAGTTTCTGATTGCCGTATTCCACCACTGACTTTTCGTTCAGCTCCACAACATACCATTCTCCCTCCTTGCATCCCACTACCTGCTTGCAGGCATAGATCACCGGATAGGGTTGTATCTTTTTGGAATCATCCACCACCAGCTGATCATCTACTTCCCGGAGATTTACCTCGAAAGGCTTAATGCAAAGCAGCGCCATGGCATCCATGGTCTTTGCATTGAGAAGAATGTTTTTGATGAAGCTCTCCAGGGATCCATACTTAGGAAGCTCGCTCTCCACATAAGCTCTGAAGGTTTCCTCCTCGGCCGTTTTCTTTTCCTCAGTTTCTTTGGTATAATCGATATCCCAGTTGTTATCGTGGAAAGCCCGGGAGATGGTGGAAATGTAATCGATGTAAACAGGGAGCGTGGTCTGCTTATAATTCTTCTTCAGATAAGAGAATTCTACATCGGTCTGGTTAGGAGAAGGCTCAATGAAAAGCCGATCGGGGAAATAACCCTTTACTGAGTGGGTCATGATCGCCTGGACGTTCTCAATACACTGCTTGTAAAAAGCATAATAATGGGGAACCTCTTTCGAGGCTTCGCTCCTGGCTCCTGATGTTACGGGCTTACCAGCCTCCTTGCCAATGGCAAAGACCGACTGGACAATTTTGATAAGCTCTTCTGGTGATAGCATCCTTATGCAGCTTTTTTACAGCTCACCTGGGGTGCCAGGTCGATCACCTTCCACTCAAAGGCAGATCCGCACTTCTTGCCTCCGCAATTTTCGAGGCGGTAGGTCTTCTTCTTTTTACGCTTCTTGGCTGCTTTCATGGTCCGTTTGTTTTGGTTGCTCTACAAATTTAGCTTTTCTAAAACAAATGATATCGAACTGCTCTCCCTCCATGGGCTGTTCAGCGTAAATGTTCCGGATATCATACTCCAAAGAAGCGAGCAGCTGCTGGATCTCAATGAAGCTTCTACCCCGTCTGGCCAGAGCTGAACGGTTGATTTCAAGTAGCAAGGTGGGCTTATGCTGAGTAAGGATCCCCATACCACCGATCAAGATGTCAAACTCAAATCCTTCACAGTCGATCTTTATAAAGTCGATGCGGGTGAGCCGGCAAAGAAGGCTATCCAAACAAACAATTTCGGGACCATCTCCCTCATGCCCATTTGTATCCAGAAATGCCATTCCAGCATTCGGATGTTCAACGATCTTGTATCCTTGCTGGCCGGATTTCCCGATTGCCTGATTCACAAGGGTTACCTGTGGAAAGGGTTTCATGTTATGCTGCAGGCATTCAAAAGCTTTTGGATTGGCTTCGATGGCTACCACCTCACCTGTCTCTCCCACTGCCCTGGCATAAGCAATCGTATGATCACCGATGAAAGCGCCAGCATCGATCACGGTACCACCAAGGGGGATGTAGGGAAGGATGAAGGGAAGCATATTCTGATCATGGTCCAGCCGGCCTTCCTGTTCAACCCATTTACTGATGTGACTGTCGCCTTCGATTACTGCGGTTCCGTTATTTAAGATTCTCATGCTTTTGGTTTTTGGATCCACCATGAAACAGCCTGATCGGTGTCAGTTGTTCCGGAGAGGTGAACTTTTAGATTGTAAAGACTTGCAAACTCCTTGACTGCCCAGATCACATCCGGGTACTGATCAGTGTAATCGTGCCCTCCCATGATGCCTCCTGGTTTGATCTTTGCCCAGCTGTTCATGATATCACGATTCACCTGTGGAGAGGAATGGTTGCCATCGATGTAAACAAAATCGACCATTGGACATTTTAGGATCCCAATATCTGACAAGTGCCGGTGAACGGTGAGCCGGGGCTTGAACCGGGCCAGCTTTCCCATTGCGTACACGTAGCACTCCTGGTAATTGCCAATGATGCCATGAGAAGGGAAAACAGCTTCATCCTGTCTTTCCCAAGGATCCACCAAATGCAGATGGCCAGAGAACTGTTCGAGGATCTTCTCAGCGTTCTCTCCAAAGGCAACCCCGATCTCAATGCCTTCTTTAAATCCGAGCGCTTCGCAGAGCTTGCCGAAGTCAGCTCTAATCTTTAACTGTTCAAGCTTCATAGATGGTCCAGTTTTTTGTCAAAGTTATATTTTCAGAATTGGGACGAGCGTACTTATGGTAAAAGAGCTTCCCGGTTGTGAACACCCGATCGGCCAGATGCAGGAACGAGCTGTCAATGCAGTGGATCTCTGTGGCCAGCGACATGAGGATCACATTCTCCAGGATGGAGAACTTCTTATTGCGGGGCAGCATAACCGGGATCTCTATTCTATCAAGATCGATCTTAAACCCACGGCTCTCATCCTGATGCAGGAAAGCATAGTTCTGCTGGTCCTTGAAAGAGGAAACACGCTCCACATATTCGGGAAGGTTCCAGATCTTGGTGATCGGACAGAAGGATCTCACTTCTTCCGATGTCATGCCGGCTTGCCGGAAGAACCAATCATCAAAGTTTTCTCCCTGCAGGCGTGGCAGTTCCTTATTAAAATATCCAAGGTGAATCACCTCCGGACCAGAGTTCGGAAACTCCGCTTCACTATCTAAAGGGATGACTGTTATCTCCGGATGATTAACGAAGAAGGATTGTACGCTGATAAGATTATGTCTCCAGCAGTAAACAGCCAGATCTCCATGCTCTTGAGCGAGCTTAACGGCAATGCCGGCACAGATGATTGCATCGCCGAGGCCCAGATGCCAAACTAATTTCTTCTTCATCAGTAAAGGAATTTCTCAAGCTGCTCTCTCACTTCCGGAGTGATCCCTCCCCAGGACCAGAACTGCTCACAGAACTTTTCCGGGAGAGCTTCTGTGGAAGTGTTCAGCACATAATACTTCTCCGCACAGAACTTGTGGATGTAAGCTCCGATCACATTGTATTCAGAGAATTCCCGGTGAGGCTGAGAGGTAATATACTTCTCCGGATCTCCCAGCTTCTCAGTGAGGTAGTTCCAGATGGCCTCAAAGTCATTCCGAAAGTAAAGTGCCGGCAACCGGCGCATGTATTCATACTCAACTTCAAATCCCACAGCCTTCTCAGTCATCGGCTTCCACTTCTGAGCCGGTCCCACATCAGCGTAAGGAGTCATCATGAAGATGGGCTTACCATCACGCATGTAGCTCTCCGGAGAGAATGCCTTGAAGTAGACGTTATCAGAATCAGCCATCAAAAGCAGATCCGCATCCGAATGCCGGAAGGCCTGCAGCTTAGTGATCTGCTGGCCCAGGTAATCATCTTTATATCCCTTTACCCCGATCACCCTCTCAGATGTCAGGTTGAGCGGTTTGAGAGAGTCGAGCTGCTCTTCAGGAATGGTGATGATTACGTGCCTGATCCCGGTGCAATGTTTCTGCAGGGACCTCAGCATGTACTTAAGCCACTCGATGTCTCCTTGGTAGGTTCGTAGGAATAGGTCCGTTGTCATGGGTTGGGGTTTGAGAGTTGTTTCTATTGAAAGCATTGTGAATTTCGTGGTAGATCTTGCCGGTTGTGACATCGGGCCTCTCTTTGAGATTCATGTTCTGTTCCCACTGGAAGTAATTGGTCATCCGGTGCCACTCCTGCGCTGAGTACTGTGTTCCGTGAGACTTATGGAAGGCCATTGCTTCCCTCACCAGGTAGATGGGGATCTTGTTCTTAATCGCTGTGTAAGGCACCCAGAAGTCCCACCAGGTCTGTCCCATGCAGTAAATGGATTGTGGGAAAATTGTTAAGAACTTCTTGTGCATCATAAAGCCATCCATACCGAAATCATAACGCTTTGCATCACTGCGATCATCCTTTGAAAAGTCTTCGCGCTTGATTACAACGATGTGATCATGGCAGAGAGTGAGCCGGAAAGCGGTGAGCTTATTATAGGCCAGAGAGAACTCCAGGATGATGTCGGAGTTGATCAGAAGGATGTTCTCAAAGTCCTGCTCCTTGGCATAATCCATCATTGCGTTGATGGAGACATACTTCTTTCCGAAGATCCCTTCCATGGTCCGGACAGTGGGAACAAAGCGGACGTGAGGATACTGATCCTTTAAGATCTCAATCTCTGAAGGGTGGTTCAGGCTTACCGGCAGATATCCCAGATTCTCCCAGGACTTAGTGGCCGTGAATTGCACATCCCCATTCACATGGGTAGGGGATATGGAGGTGATTGCGAGTCCGTACATTATTTGTTGTTTAAGTGCTTGTCTCTCATAATGGGCTGCCGCTTGATCAGCGGAGCATTGAACTGCCGGGAGAGCTGCAGCACATACCGGTCATACCATTCCAGGTATTTCAGCTTAACAAGGGGCTTGCCTTTCCCGGGCCCGTAGATGGACATGAAGTAAAAGTTGCTCTCCATCATAGTTGGAGTGGCTGCCTTTGGATCATGGACGTTTCCAAAGAAGTAAACCTCGTCCTGCTTATCGCACTTTGGGATCATTCCGTGCTGAGCACAGGTCCCCGAATAGATCAGCTCATCAGGTAAGGTCCCTCCCCATTTCATCTTCAGCTTATCCATGGGAAAGTCCCGGTTTGCTTTGACATCGGAGAAGAAGGCTTTTGCTTCCTCACACTTTTCAATGTAGCACCAGGAGGTCTGTAATGCCGGCAGGGTGGCTCCTTCGGGAAGCTTAAAGTGTTCCCAGATATCCTCATTCTTTGCCCACAGGGAATAGCTGATATCATCCTTCTTCCCTCCCTGGCCAAGCACCGGTGCCACATAAAACATGGAGAGCGAATTGAGGTAATCCATTAAAGGATCAAGCGACTTTATGCACAAACTGTCAACATCCAGACAGAGGTTCTGATCAAAGGGGAGGTAGTCATACATCTCACACTTGAGCACGGCCGGGTCGATCTTCCCACCCAGCATATAAGTGTCAGGCTCCAGGATCTCAATGTGATCACAGAACTTCTGTAACCATTCCAGGCCGATGGCGCCGATCTCCTTCTCTGAGACAAAGAGGGCGATGGGAATGTCCGAATGCTTCTTGATGGACATGGCCAGGTTAAAAGCGGCCAGCACATAGCCTGACTTTCCAAAAGCAAAGAGAACGATGCCTTTTGTTTTGCCTGAAGTAGATGAGGGTACAGTCTCCGCAGAGGGAGAATAAAGTGTTTCTTGCATATTACAATTCTTTAGGGTAGGTAAATATCAGGAATTTCTGGCAACTCGATTCTTTTACCTGAAAGTGGGTGGGTACAGTCTCCGCAGAAAACGATCTCCCCATCAGTTATGAAGTAATGACAGCGCTTGCCATTACCCCGGTCGATGTTTACAGAAGGGCTGAAAGACGGCCGATCGAGGCTCCCATTAAAGCTCCACTGAGCGCCCAGGTGATTCTTGTGCTGAGTGTTAATGGAATGGAGCTGATCGCATCCTGGGCAGTAATGAAGGAAGTCTCCGGGAAGGAGATAAGGGATAAGCTTGGGCATAGTAATAAAAGGAGAAGTAAAAGCCCCGCTGATCGGGCGGGGCTCTTTAAAGACTTAGGCAAATACTCCTGCAGGAGCCGGTGCCAAATCGGCATCGAACTTACTCCTCCAGCTGAAAGCTCCCTCGAAGCGCTGGAACTCATTGTTATTAACGGGAAGAATTCTCCCTCCCTCAAAGCTAATAACAGAATCAATCCAGGTCACCTGAGCACCGGCATCAGACTCCTCCGTGCCGCACTCATAAATGATCATTCCGCCAAAAGATCGCCCTGCGAATATGGGCTTGTAGAATACCAAGTTATCGGGGCTGACATTACCATCCACATAGCTTCCGGTTCTGTCATAAGTAACCACCTTCTGGTTCACACAGGCAGCGTTGCTGTCCACTTTAATGGGTGAAGGTAGATTGATCCCTACTTTCACGCCCTTAATAAGGGTAGCGCGGCCAGCTGCGATCTCAATGTTAATGAGACCGGTATTTGAAGCATCCGTGAGCTGGTGATTACATTCCAATAACAAGACTCCTGAGCCTCCACCTAATAGCTCCTCTCCGCAGTTGTTTGGAGTGTGAACTCCAAGCGGGTCCAGGCAATTATAGTTTGGACAATTCATGGTATCTTGAATTTGAAAACATCAAAGCTCCCTATTGGATGCCCGGAAAGCTTAAAAGGAAATGGGCACTAGAACAACGCAAAACAAATTTAGCAATTATTATTCACAAGGTTAAGTGACTGCAGTTGCACCTCAATGGAAATGTTGGTGAGCGCATGATCTTTGATCCATTCCGGAGTCACATCTGCCTCAGGGGCCACGTACTCCACTCCATCGATATAGAAGTGATCATGCGTAATCCCAAGGGCCAAAGCATCCACAATATATTCAGGGATCTGATCAAAGGAAAGAACCCAGGTCTTATCTAAAATCCCGCGAAGCATCTTCCTTCTTCCCGATGAGAAGCGGTGAGAAACGATCTCGCGTGGGTAGGTAGGCTTATTTAAGATGCATTCGATCCTGAGCTTAGGAGTCCATGTTCCAGTTGGGGACCAAACGGTTTCATAGTCTGCTCCAAATGCATTCTCATCATTGGTCCAGGAGAGAAGCTTTGTGCATGGGTGGCCACCCAAAGCTCTTAAGTCAAAGCAAGGAGTTTCAGGACCGTCCGGGTAAGATGTATTTACCAGGATCACCTGCACATCTTCAATACATCCGTCGAAAGTGGTATCAGCCATAAAGCTGAGATCTCCGGTACCGCCGGCCACGATCTGAACGGAATAAACTCCATCCACGGAAATGGCAGCGCCCAATGTTCCTCCAAGTCTGGGAGTAACAGATCCAGTGGTGCGATTGATCACCGTGAAGTTCACGTAATAGGTTAAGCCGGTCTGAAGATTAGGTAGGGCTTGGGCCAAGATGCCAGCTCCCACTCCTGCATGACAACCGCGAGTGTTTCCTACATCATAGCTCCAGTTGGTCCCGAAGATCCATTCAGAAGCTGGAGCAAAGAAGCCTCCGTTAATTATTTGGTTGCCCAGCTCTCCAACGGAACAGCCGTCAATGATATTCAGGGTATAACAGCCATCGGGAAGCTCAAAGCTTTCCCAGGTATCGCAAAATAAAGCAACCCCATTCAAGCTCTGAGTGGTATTAGGAACTCCAGCTGTGCCCACCGGAAGGCCATTCTCATCATAAGCCTGAATCAAAAGATCTGTGCTGACTTCATAGATGGAGATATCATCAATACCTCCATCAAAATTAGTTGTGGGGACCACCTGAAAATCTACTCCGTTGGCAATGATGTACTGCGTATAGTTTCCGGACTTAGTGATGGTCGTGCCCGCAGCAGTCCCGCATTTCAAAGTAACGGATCCAACGATCTCCAAAAGAGGATTGGTTACCCGATTAACGGTGATCTCAACTTTGTAAAGCTTTCCACTTGTGAGGATGGCAAACTGTTTAACCGCAGCGATGGATCCAGGATAGTGAATCACCTGACCGGCCACCCATCCCCAGTTGATAAATGATCCGGCACTTGAGCCCGATCCCCAATTGGCAAAGGTGCAGTCGCTGGTTACAAAATCTCCGCAAGTGATCAGCTCATCTCCACAGGTGCCCATCAGAAACTCAAAGCAGAGATCATCCTTCTGCTCGACCTTTTGACAGAAGTCGCCCGTCACACATTCTTCACATCCGGGAGTATTCGGGATGTTGAACTTGACGGGGAAATAATCAAGGACCGTTAATGCGTTGGCGCTCATTAGGTAGTTTGAATTACCAGTATCTCAATGTCCTGTGCTAGGGTGTTAGAGAATGCCACAATATCATCAGGGAAAACGAAAGCTCCGAAAGCTCCTCCTGCTGCATCCACATCGAAAGCAAGGGAAGGGAAGAGAAGGATCATGCTGGTAGAACATTTGTGCCAAACTGTTTCAGCTCCGGTATTTACAAAGCCAACGGTTAAGAAGTTGGTGTCATCCTTACTGAAGATCAGAAGCGCCGCCACCTTTGAGTCGGTGAACTTGCCTGGACCTAAGGCAACTCCGGGAGCTACGGCCTGAAGTATCGACATCGAGGCTGTCCCCACTTCCATGGTCCGACTGTCACAGTACTTCACGTTACTTATCGTGGTTACCTTATTCCAGGTTCTGGTAGTTCCATCCGGAAGAGTATGTTCAACTGTAGTAGTTATAGTGACCGTTGAAGGTGTGATCGTTGATGCCATGGCTTATTGGTTTTGAGATAAAAGTACAAATTTCGTCAGACCGCCTACGATTGGACTCTCGAAGTCATCGATCCATCCGTTCTTATCTGGCACAATTCCAGCTCCAAAGGGGAGATAGTCGAACTCGTTGTAGAGAAGTGTTTTGATTTCCGCATACCCGATCGGGTGATCAAATTCATACGCCCGGATCAGCTTGATGGGCGTAGTGTTTACGATTGTTTTATCCTGCAGGGTCATGTCTCCCGAAGAGGAGAACAGCCAGTTGCGGATCTTGGAATAACTGTTAATAAAAACGTTCAGCACGTCTCCCTGAATATTTGCGCCGGAAGTATTAGTGAAGGTGATGTTTTTATACTTTATGCTCTGTGCATCTGAGCCCGGGACAATGGTATCCTCACACTCCACCACATAAATCTTCTCATCGTTCTTGTCATCAGTGGAGAGCGCCTGTTCAGAGATCTTCTGCCAGTCAGTAATGTAATCGCTCTTGAGATTCTGCTTAACCGAATCGCATCCGTTACTGGTGCTCCAAGTGTTCTTGGTATTAACAACGGCCCTGAATCCATCATCACGCGACGAGTCTCCCACCTGTAATTTGTCAATGGCAAAGCGGTCCGATATCTTGTAACTGAGCTCTGCAATTTCCAATAAAGAAACTGAGGACTGAGACTGAAGAATGAAATAAGAGATGGGTTCAATCCTCATCGTGGGAACACCACTGACAATGGAAAAGGAGAAGCCCAGGTTATAGAATTTGTTCATTTCCCCGAAGACCTCATCAAAAGAATAGCTTCTCTGCACTGTTTCCGGAGTGGTTGAGTTTCTAAGCCTGGCACCGGTAAGCATGGAAAGCTTGCGAGCTCCGGTAGAAGTCGTTGGGATAGTATCTACGATCGTATAGGAAGCGCCTCCCACTGCCAGGATCTCAAACTCAAAATCATTGGTAAGGGTTATGGTATCAACTCCGTTGCTTGAAAGCAGCGCCCACCGGATATGGTCATTCAAGTAATACTCCTCCTCCACATCCGTGCCTACTCCTAAAATTCCTTTTATCCGCTGCATTAAAGTATTCAGCGTGATCACCGCAGTCGCTCCTATGGGAGATAGAACGGTGGTGATGGTTTGATTGAAGTAATTACGGTACTGGACAGTAATATTTCCCACTCCCGTTGCAAGCTGAGCAGGGGAAGTAAATACAATCTGCTGGGAGGTCCTTACCGGCTGGTTGGTTTGAAAATGATCTGAGACTAAAGCGATCCGGTTGTCAGAGATGTATTTCACAATGTAATTCATCACATCGAATACATAATAGCCATTCCTTAACACCAAGGTGCTCGGAGTTGTTATCCGGAGAACCTTTAGGGCGGCTGCAGTAATCGCGGATCCGTTTGCAGTGAGGAGACCGGTGATATCAACTTCCCGATCGGTCTGTGCCATCAGTACAGCTGCTAAGCTATTGTCCTCCGCGTTACATCTCACCTGGCAGAGAGTTTCATTTACTCCCATCTCCCTGACCTTGATCAATCCTTCAAATAGAATATCATAAAGGCCGAATTCATTGCACTTATACTCTACCCGGAACTGCACATTGGAACAGATGTTGGCCAGCTGAACCCCTTTGAGATAAGTGTAAGCATCCCCTTCAAAGATGAGGTTGCTGGCATACCTTAAGAAGAGTGCATTGTATTGAGCGCTGCGCTTACGTCCCAGGCGGGTGTCCTTCCAGCCCAGATCCTCAGTGGCCTGAAGAATATTGTCCAGATAATATCTGACTGCGCTCATTAAATCTTCCTGCGGTTAAACATTCTCTCCTTGGAGCTGTCACCCATGCGATCGCGGATATCATACAGCACCGTGGTGGATTCAAACATTCCCTTGTGAATAGCCTTACTCATGCGGTGGTAATCCATCATCTGCTGAAGAACAAGCGAGTCGGCCATGTTGGCCCCTGTGCCGTTCTTTCCCGATGCAAGGCCCACTACGGCATTCATCACATCCGGAGCGATCCTGTGGTCAAAGATTGCATCCAGGGCGGGTCCGTAAGCCAGAGAGGTATCCACATCGAATACCTTCTCCCTTGGCCTGAGAATAGCCGGCACAGTATCATATCCATAATCGATTCCCGGTACCGACTTGGTTCCTTTGGCAAAGGGCAATGGCTTAGCAGCTACCGCTATTGACTGAGCGAGTCCTGCGGCAACGGCAATGGCAGATAAAACGAAGTTTGGAACTGGAGGAACACCCAAAGCTTTAACAGCATTCTCCGCTGTTTGAATGGCGATGGAGAAGATCTTTGCAAGCTTCTCTCTCTTTGCTGCCTTACGTTCCAGCTCTAATTTCTGAGCATCAAATTTGGCCTCCAGTTCACCCTTGCGTAAGTTGTAATCTTCTTCAGAGATCAGCTTCTTAGCGAATTGATCCTCCAAAGCGGCCAGTTCAGTTTCCTTCTGGGTTTCTAAATGCTGGACATCTCTTTCCAGGTTGGCGGCTCTCAGTTCATCGGCCAGCTCCAGGGTGATATCAGCAAGCTCAAAGAGGGCATCGATGCTTTGCTGCCTTCTTACTGCTTTCTCTTCCTCTGCCTTTTGATCGATCTCCTTTTCCTTCGCTGCCTTTTCCTCATAAGCCTTCACCTCATCATTGAGCGCTTTTACAGTGAGCTCTCCGATCTTCCGGTTAGTGTCAGCAATTGCGGAAAGGCGCTCGTCTTGAGTGAGCTCCGTGTTTTGAAGAGTAAGATCCAGCTCTTCGCGGAGTTGGTCCTTCTGAAGCTCAAGGGTATTCTTTCCGTTATCCTCCTGGGCAAACAGTTCAGCGTTCTGCTTGAGCTTGAGCGCATCCAGTTTGTCATCAAGATCCTGCTTATCAAACTTCTTATTGATATCAGCGATCTTCTGTTCAGCCAGAAGTCTGAGTTGAGTCCTTACATTATTTTCAAGCTTTGAGTTACCGGTAACCAGGGCGAGCTCTTCCTCAAGCCCAAACTTAACCGCAGCCAGCTCTCTCTCTCTTTCATCCTCGATCAGAGCGATGTTGATCTCCGCTAACTTCTTTCTGTTCTCGATGATCTTTTTCTGGGCATCTTCTAAAGCTTTGGCTGCTGCAGCTCCTCCATCATCTTTGGTGGAATCATCCTGCTGCTTCTTGATAATGGAATTCTGCTCAATGATCTTCTGAAGCTCGGCCACCACCAGGCCCTGCTTGGTCTTAAACTCATCCACAGTAATGCTTCCTTCTGCGGCCGCATCAGTGAGCTGTTGGTATGTTCTTTTAAGGGCAAGCAGCTTATCACCTCCCAACGATGCGGACAGCTCATCAAATGAAGTCTTGAATTCACGGTTGGTCTTAAGGGCATCTGCAGCGGTGCCTTCGAAAGTGACCAGTCCACCGGTTGAGAAAGTGATAAAGGCCTGACCGATATCAACGATCTTTTGATTGAGCTCATCAAACGTGTCCACATCTCCCAGATCGGAGAATGCATCGATCACATCAAGAGTGGAAGCCTTCAAATTATCCATTCCCTTAATGAGCTGGTTACCGATCTGTTCCTGCAATTCATCAAAGCGGTTCTCCAGGTTCTTGGCCTGACCTGAAGAGGTGGCCAGTGCTTTCTCCATGGATCCCACAAAGCTGGTTGTCTTTTCAAGGATGCCATTTAGGTTCTGGGTCTTACTGCCGGTGTCCTGCATGATCACTCCCAGCTCTTTCAATCCCCTGGTCTGTCCCGTAACTCCTGCACGAAGCTTATCCAGGGTTCCTTCAAAGTCCCCATTGCTGGCGGCAATTTCATTCACCCGCTCAGCAAACAAGCCTGCCTGTTCCACGTTCAATCCCAAAGTGAGAGCAACCGTCTGAGCCTTCTGAATCTGTTCATCAGAGAAGATCCCCTGCTCCTGAAGCTTTTTGCTTTGCTCGATCAGGATATCAATATCACCATCCGTTCCGTTGGCAAAGCTTTTAACCGCGAAGGAGAGCTTCCTGATGGAATCCTCTGCTTCACGAGCACTTCTCACGGTGCTCTTTGCAAACTCAATGATGGTGGATGCTCCGAAGGCTATTCCAATTGTGGCACCCACATTACGGACCACATTCTGAAACCCTTGCATGTCCGGGACCGTTTTCTTAAGTCCCGAAGAGAATGCCTGTGATGATTTGCCAGCCTTGGTTTCGAATCCGGCAACCTGTCCCTCGAGGGTACGGAGCTGAGTTTTGAACTGCTCAATATCGGCCTTATAGACCGTTATAATTTCTTCTGGCATGGTTACTTTTTACGCTTACCCGGTGAACTTCGAATGCCTTGTTGCGCCTCAGCCTGCTTCCTGACTAACTCTGCCTGACTGATATGCTCGTTAAATTTAATCAAAAAAGATTCGGCACTCATTTTCTGCATGGCCGCGTACTGAACCACGTCCCCTCCACAGAGGGTCATCATCATTTGATTGGTGTCTTCTTGGCGCTCTACAAGATGGCGGGAGAGGAAATGGACTTTGTCCACTTTTTTAGAGCTGCTTGCTTTACCGTTGAGTCGTTCCAGTATAGTTCCCATTCGGGTTCTGATATACTGAGATGTTTTAATAAGGTCTTCAATTCGGGCATAGCAAAAAAAAAGCCTGTGTTTCCGTGGACCTCTACCTCTTGCTTGAACTCCTTGATCTTCTGATCGTGAATATCCTGAGCAACCTTCTCCGGATCTTCTCCCTCACGGATGTATTGAATGGCAAGGAAGTTATAGATCAGCTCCGTGTGAACGGTCATCTCACGGCGCTGTCTCATTTCGTGAAGGATGGCTCCGATCTTAGCAGCTCCTTTTCCTTTGGTGAGGCCTTCAGTCAGCGCTTTCTCGGCTGCATCGATGAGCATATCCTGCTCAACGGGCGCAATCCCTCTGCACATCCAGGTGATGTAAGTCTGAACCATCCCGATGCGGTTGAGTCCCATTGAAAGGCTCTTAGGGAAACGGTAATACTGAACACCTTCCTGAGTGATGAAAGCTTTCTCCAGGTCACCGGCTTTGTAATGCTTCACCGAATCGCGGGCATGCGCCTGAAGGAACTTCTCCCGGTTGTTTTTATAAACCGTGTCGATGTTAGTGAAACGAAGCAGCAAAGAGATGAGCCAGTTCAATCGCGTAGGGTTAGTTGGATCTGATGAAGGATGGTGTTAATGGCACAGCAGATTAAAACGGCCAGCGCCCACTGGATTCCAAGGCAGGTGGTCCAGTGGGTGGTTCCGGCCATCACTTGAAGCAGCCAAAAGGCTATACTTCCCCAAAATGTTGCGAAGCAGGATGGGCAGAGGAGGATGGGTTTTAGGAGCCAAACGAGGAAGCGAAGGTCTGAGGCCTTTACATAAAGTTCAATGGCAACCTCGGCCTGCTCAGTACATGCCTTTGCATGGATCTGAACACCCTCCTGATCACCAGCCTCTTTGCATTTTGCAAGAGCACCCTGACTGTTACGCACCATACACTCAGCGCTTTCAGCCTGACCACTTATCGTTTTCAATTCATTGAACTTGTTCTCAGCCCATTGTCCCAGCTTTCCGAAGATCCTCCCGGGCTTCACGGTATTATAGATCCCTAAGCAGAACAGGCTCATGGCCAGTGCCTGCAGAAGTGTGGTGATGATCAGATCGTTCATGCTGCATATACGGTTACGGTGGTGAATACTAATTCTGCTCCATCATCATCCTTGTAGGATCGGGGAGTTACGGACAAACAGGTGCCGGTGGTAACGGCATCGAGTAGCGTTATTGTGGCCCGGACTTCCGGGTTGTTTGATGACACCAGACTGACCCATATTTCATATTCCAGTTCATCAGAGAACTTAAAGTCAGTGGCAGAGAAGTCGATGTTGATCTCACCTGCAGCGCCGGAGGTAAAGGAGATCCGGGTAACGTGACCCGTTGCAACATTTCGAATGAACAGGTAGTAAGCTGTTACGAAGGCAGCCACCTTTCCTATCTGTAAAGTGGTCAGACACTTAGGAATGCTTTTGATTTCAGTACAAGGGGCGCAGAGGCTCATGTTAGTTGGATCCGGACATTAGTTGAAATGATACGATCGTGTAATCATGATCGGAGATGGTTCTCCAGTAGCTGTAACTACACATGCAAACAAAAGGAAAGTTCTTTGTGATGGCATCACGCAAGGCTGGCTTAGTAATGCCTTCAATGTATTTCATTCCTATCGCGAATGGTCCCGGAATGGGATGAGCTTTGGCAGCCATATTCTGCCTGATCTCTTCTACTAAATGCTGTGGGATTCCTGCCATGGACTCGACAAATATAAACTATTTTCTATCTCTGTGCCTGATCACCCAATCCAGCAGGAAAGAGTTGATCAGGTAACGGGCGCCATCGAGGAAGTCAGCCAGCTGGTTAAGGTCTTTCCGGTTGCGCTTGATGATCGATCCGAAGGCATCACACTGCACATTCTTAAAGTCCCTAATCGTTCCCCTACAGTTCTCCGGATGGATCTTGAAGTCATCGAAATACTCCAGCACCCAGTTCACATCGGCACGACTATTCTCATGGGTTGGGTTACTCTTTGGCATGTGAAGTTGCTGGTCTCTTAATCCTAATCCCTTGATCAACTGATCGTAATAGGAAGAATTGTCGCGCTGGGAGATGTCCCGATTCTTTCCCATGGCATCGCCTGTGAGCTTGCACATCATCAAGGTTTTAGGACTGTACTGGCGCTTTATAGCATCGATCATGGCAGGGATAGATCCGTTCTCTATGCTCAGTTCATCCACGATATGACAGTGCCAACCAATTGCATCCCTCCAAATGTGGCCGAAGATCACGCAAAAAGGGTTAAGGTTAAAGTCAACGGAGATGATCAGTTGCTTATCGGCCCTGAATATAGCTTCCTTGCTTTCGTGCTTGCTTGCTTTGTAGTGAGAGGCAAATGGATTGAGCACTTCGCGCTGGACCTCCCAGTCCCCATAAAGTAGCCTCCTGCGGTCATATTCATCGGTCATGGTCTCCATCTGGCGCTGGTACCCTTTCACAAATTCCTTGTCGATGTTATCCGTAAGTAGAGCAGGGATGAATAGCTGGTACTCCTTCAGCTCTACCGGCATTCCATCCTTGATCACAAAATTATCCTTGATCCATCCTTCTCCCGGGTTACAGGTGATCAGAATCTTTGGGGTGAGGTCATACTTAGCATGTAAGTACCTGATCCTGGACTTCATGATCTCATAAGCTTTGCGGGATACCTGACCTGCTTCATCGATAAAGCCGTCCGTGTATTCTGTTGATCCTAAGCGCTGAAAGTCAACGTCACCGGGATCATTGCTCAGCTCCTTAAGAAGGATCACTGAGCCGTTACGCCAGCGGATGATATGCTTTTGGGAATTGTAGTGGAAGTCCTCACCCGCTCTGTAACCCATGCGCTTACATACCTCAAAGAAGGTAACAAGCGTGGACTCTTCAATGTCTTTCAGGGTTTTACGGGCAATGAATCCTCTGGTACCTGCATAGCGTATTCTGCGGTCCACCTGCCAAACACATCCCAGCATGGTCTTACCTCCGCCTGCTCCACCTCCATACAATAATTCACTGTGGATCTTATCCTGAAGTGCTAACCATGCGCTACTCTGCTTTAGGCTCAGTTCCATCAGGTGAGGGAGTTACGGGGGAAACGGGTGTCTGTTGGATTACGTTAAGGGTGATGTTGGGAACGGCTAAGTGAGTGTCATCCGTGACATCGATCTTCTGTTTGGCTTTGCCGTGAGCACGATCGATCACCTTCTCTAACATGTCCATGTCTCCCTTCTTGTCGAGGATCCGCTTGGCCACTACACGCATCAGCATGGGCGCTTCTTTGTCATCCTCAATCAATTTGATCTTCGCTTCATCGAGGTTCATTATCAGCTCATAAGCTTCAGAGACCTGAGCGGGGGATACCCGCTTATAGCCTTCTGTTTTGAGCTGGTCAATGATGTGGGAGAACAGCTTCTTGGGCCTTCCGTCAGGATTGCCAGACTGTCCCTTCTCCCAAGGTTTCAGGTTCTCCTGCTTGGGATTAGGATTCACTGCTCAATGTGTGTTTTAGAGTGGATTTGCATATGCTTATGGGGTAAGCAGTTAGGGGAAATAAAGCCCGAAGATGTTACTCCCCGGGCTTTTAAGAAAGGCGCCTTGGCTGGCTCCCTTCAACTCAACATTCTTACAGTTGGTGGTCCGTGATTCCTTTTGAGTTCCGGGCTTTCGTATTCCTTCACGGGTCCGATAACCGCTTTGAAGGTTTCTTTCCGGCAAGGATCCAGCACGGTGATCTGTGTGACCTGAACCTCTGCATCCCAGCTGTAGCAGTTAAGCACGATGGGAGAAAGGGTGAGCTCTTCGTTCACCGTAGCGAACACCTGGCTCTCAGGTACAAATGTTTCATTGGCAGTGCCATCGCGGGGATTTGCTGACCCCACGGATGCTGACAACATTAGAGTTGCCAAAAGCATCAGAGATAACGCAGACTTCATGAATCCAAATATAGGTATTAATTTATTTTATGCATGTGGCCCTTGTGGATGGTGACTAAAAGGTGGCAGTTGGGTTTCTCTGAGAATACAAAGAAGATGCCGCCGAAGGAGATCCTTCCGTACTTCAGACGGAATCCTTTCTTGAAAGCTTCCTCGGCCAGAAGCTGAAGCTCTTCCTCATTTAGTTCAAAGCGGGAACGAGCTCTGCGCTTAGCGTGATCAGTAAGGTTGATGGGCTTATCCTCGCTCTTCATATTCCCGGATCCTCTTCATAACGGCTGAGAGCTCAAGGCGATCTATTCCGTTCTTACATTCCATGATTCCCATCACTCGAACGCAATCTTTCAACATAGATTTGAGGAGATGATGCTCATTAGTTCTTCGCCCTCTTCCATCGGAAACGCTTTCGGAGGAGGTAATTTTCAGCTTGTTCATTGAAAGACAAATCTGCACGGCACGGGCGTATTCTTGATTTTCAGATGCCTTAACAAGAACCCGATACATATCAATAACACCCTCTTCAAACTGAGCCAAGGTGGGATCTTCTGGAGGGTTGAGTTCGACTTTCATGTCTGGTTCTGGTGTTTACAGTGGTGGCAAATCTGATACTCGTAATCGATTGCATCGTAAGCGGCTCCGCACTTTGAACAGGTATCATCCAGAACTACTTCGTCCGGATCCGGTTGGTCCTCACAGAATTTGCAGGGAGCTGAGATGTGGCATGAGCAGCAGTCTTCCATCACTGATCCTTTTTCTTTGGCTTAAGAACAAGCATGATGCTTTGCTCATCACCATAAGCTCTTAAGCATCCTCCCCTCGACATTTCAACCTTTATCCCGTATGGCCGAATACCATCAGGACCAAAGGAGGAGGATGTGACGGCCAGCTCGATATCATCCTGAGGAGTGATCAGTTTCAAGGCTTGCTTTTCGTCCTCGTTCTCTGGAGTGAAGTTTATCTGCTTCATTCCGTCTGCAAAAATGATGGCTACTTTCATGAGGTGGCTTTTAAAGATGAGATGAATAGTTGGTAAAGCTGCGGCATTGTTCTGCTTGTTCTAAAATCCAATTCGTCCCTTGAAATATGTCCCCACTTATATAAATAAGAAAGCACCCATTCAGCAAATTGAATTTGGTTTTCCTCCATGAGTCTTGGGAGGATCTTGTCACGGAACAATCGGAATCCGTTTCCCATTGACATTATCACATTTGGATTAAGCTGTACCATGTCTTCCATTTGCCGCTGAAGGGCGGCTGAAAACTCTTGTTCATAATCGAGAGTAGGTCTGGGGGGAAGCACTGTATTGCTATAATATCCAAGCGGATAAAAGGTGTCCTCATCTCCCGGGCGCATAGGATTATACTGTCCCTGATAGCCTAAGGTTCTCATTTTTTGAATGTCCTTTTCCGCAACTCCGATGAAAGGATGAGCTTTGCCGTGTCCACAACAGCATCCGGTTGTTTCAATTCCCTTCATCCAAAGTTGCATCACCTCCTCAGCAATGCAGGTGTCTAGGCAATACCCGTTTTCCTTTGGCATGTGGGAGGGAGCATGAACCCAGATCTGATTGTCATAACTTCCAATCTCTACATTGATGCACCGGCAGACAAAATCCTTTTTTTTATTCATCGCTTTAAGATTTCATGAACCCTTTGGGTTATTTCACCTATCGCATGCGCATAGACCTCATCACTCACATCCATCATAAACTTAACTCCCACTCGGTCCAGGACAAAGCTGACAGAATGAAAGATCTCATGGGAAAGAGTTCCTAACTGTGTAGGAGTCTTTGGAATTGCCGGCATGCGGATCAGCGTTTGCCCTGTGCTGAACTGAACGCATCGGCCCCTATTTGTTGGAGACCACCTCAATGCTTCCTTCATGTTATCTTCTCCCAGATTATAGGGCTTAAGGGATCTAATCAGCTCTTTATCGGACTGCCCGAAGGATAGCATTATAGAGAAGGGATATCCCGGGAAGTCAATTATTCTGTTCAGTTTTTTCATGGTCGCTTATTTTTCGACGGGCTTCCCGTCTTCAGTGTAATCATCATTTTCAATGTCCAAGGTAGCGAAGGGAACGAATGGCTCTCCTTCTTGTTCCAAATGAAATTCAGCTTCATCCGGCTCCAGAGTGTGGACTGTCATTTCAAAGTCCGGATAGACTCCGACCGAAGACGGATCTCCGGAAGCATCTCCAAAGTTCTTACGAACATCCAGGATGCCTATGTCGATTCCATCAGGAAGGGTTTGCAGTTTTGCGATTAGATCTTCTTTTTTCATGGCTTTGGGGTTATGGCTTCTGTAACTGTTTCGATCATTTTATCGAATACCTGCTTGGATTCATTATCTAATGCAGCTCCGATTGAGGATCTCCTATAAGCAAGAAGCACTGGTAGAACGGGAGCCAATAGTTCTCTGAGAAAGTCCGCTTCCTTCTGCAGAGCGAAGAGCTTCTCCAAGATTGGCTTCTCCGCATTTCTGATTGCTGCAAATTCAGCTTTCATGCGATCAACTTCTTCTACGTCAGGCTGGGAAGGGATATCGTTCCTAACTAACTTCAGCTGAAGCTCGAAGACCTTTCCATCGATCATGATATCCTGGACATGACTGGTCCCGGAGGCAGCCATTAGGATTCGTTCATCACGTACAAATTCCTCAGCCTTTTCCAGCAGTTTGGTTATGTTCAGATTTTCAGGAATCTCCTTGCCAGTAATAAAATCCGATTCCAGATTGTTGATCATTTCAGAAATTTTCTGTTTGGCTGAGTGATCTTCTACCATTCCAGTCCCGTTGCAAAAGGTACAAAGCTCCTTACAGTTTTCTCCAACAACCGGCTCTCCATTACATCGAGGACATTTTTTCATGAATAGCGGCCTATCCTCCCTTTTCTTGTATGCCAGGCTAACAGTATGGGTCTTACCTCCTTTGGTCAAATAAGAGTCGAGGCATTGGATGGCAGTGGTCAATCCTCCTCCGGGACTCTTTACCCATGCGGCCAGTTCCGGATTCTCATTAACTGCTTTAAGCACATGCTCCATGAATGCTGATTGCATCGGAGTGAGTTCAATTGTTTTTTCGTTTTCCATAGTCGTGTAGTTTTACATTGATTCAACTTTCCTTGCTCCGCATTGGCATGCCCAGATCGGAATATCATCATTGATCTTTCCGGTACCGGGAATGATGAACAGCGGGGTGTGATCCGCCTCTTGACAGGCCTTAACCATTTCCTCATGAGCTTTTTTACTCCTCACATAATCCCGAAGCCTGACTGCCGGTTGCGCCTTTTTGCGGACTCTCAAGGTTTTATCTTCTGCTAGGAAAGTGCTCATAGGTTCCTGTAATATGGATGCGGTGTAAAATAGGGTCCTGAGTTTTCATCATGGCGATCGATCTTAGCTTCCTGCCTGCTCCTCTCTCCTGGAAACATTTCTTTCATTCGCTCACAAAAGATCTTTCTCCAGTAGTTGTAAGTTGCTCCACAGTCATCTTTTGGATAGGGGCATTTGATCCTAAACACTGTGCGGTACTGCTTGAGCGTGAGTCCGGGATTAGCATCGATCAGCTTCTCCACTTCGATCTTCACCTTCTGATGGATGGTGAGCTCAAACTTGAGCTTGACTTCTTGTGCTGCCATGGTAACGAATTTTTAATCTGTTGTGTCGTTTTGATTTCCTCCGGAGATCTCCCCATGTATGCCTCACCCATTTGTTGGTCCTGTAATCCAGGAGCATGTAAGCTGATCGCCGACTCATATCCTTCACCATGTGCGGTGGAGGGATCCAGAAGAAGGCAATATAACTGCCGTAATTTGAAGGCATGCAAGGTGGAGAAACGGCAGTGACGTTCAAGTCGGGACAGCAGGATCTCATCGGTTCAGTTTTATGGTGTCTCCTACATTATACTTTTCGATCAATTGGTTGCGGCCCCACATGAGCATGACAAGGTTCCCATCCCCATCACGGACAGTCATTTCAGAAGACATGCCAGCAGCTGAGGGTTCAGGAAATTCAGAGAAGACAATGATAGGATCTTTCATCTCCTCCAGCTGTTCAATAGCATGGTGCGGGCCAGTGCACTTGCAGGATCCCAGAAGGAGGATGATCAGCACGATCAATGCGAAGTAGGTATAGGCTCGGTTAGTTGTTTTCATGCTCTCTCTTTTTTAAGTTCATCTGTTGATAACTTCGACCTCATCCTTTGCGAAATCAGTCTTGTAATCCCTGCGATCGACAAAGCGGCCGGTTGCAGAATGGTTGTAGGCGGTTGTTTCTTCTCCGGTCGCCTTGATCCGGATCCTGTAAATGGGTCTGCTCATTTCTTTTGAGGTTTAGGTCCATCCGGAACTTTCATCCAGTGGGTTATTGTTTCGTTTTCATAGAGATCTCCTTCCCATTCTCCGTCATCGTATTCAGCGATCAGTACACATTCTTCCGTAGTGAACGCTAAGACGTGCTGAGCACGGGGAGGCATCTGGTCCTCAACGGAGATCCACTTAGGCATCAGCTCCAGTGCCAGGTCACGGACATACAGCCCTCCGATTTGAATGCCGGCCTGCATGGTTTTGATGTCCATGCCGATCTGCATCTGATCCTTTAGTGCTCCGTTCATCCTGGTAAGGACAAGCGAGTAGCGGACAATCTGATGATCAGAAGGAAGGCCCAGCAGATCCCTTTGGATCTTTCCCTGCTTTGTATCCTCGTACTTCTTAAGGGTGATTTCCATGCCCTTCTCTAATTCATCAGCCTCTTTTGGACCGATCGGCTTTTCAATTTCGCTCATCTTCATCAGGATTTTTGGGGAAGTCTTTCACTGCCCAGATTAGTATTAGGATAAAGCAAAATACGGCCACCGCTGAAAGAACGGAGAGCCCAATGTTCTGCCATATTTCATAGCACAAGTTCATTGCTTCGACTTCCATGGATTTTCAATATTATACATTCCTGCAAGGCACGCAGTAAAGGCATTCCCAAAAATAAAAGCGAATATCATCCAGCCCCGAATCTCCTGAGTTAACTCCATTGGATTAAAAGTGGCGTAGAGAAAAGAGAATAAGAGGTAGATCAACGCCGTGGTGATCAGAAAGAATACTACGAAGGTTTTCATTTGCTTTCAGTTTTAAGTACATCCATATTTTCATTAATGTATTCCAGTAGCCTGACATGATCACGGAAGGCCGGACCGGAGAGCCTTTTGACTTTCAGTTCACCATGCATCCAGAGCAAATATGAGCTCGGCACATTGGCCAGCTTCTGTCCTTTGAACTTCCCAAAGGGCATCAGAGTTTCGTCTGTGAAGGTATTTCCTGTGTTCTCCATTGTTGATATCTTCTTAATAAGTTCAGGATTTATTTTTGCTGAAGGTCGTGCTTGTCCAGAACCCTTTTCATGAATTCAAATTGCAGAAGAGCTCTTTCATATTTAATTCTTTCCTTCAAACTCATATCGCTGAGTCGCATGTCCCTCAGGCTTTTCAGGGCATCATAATAATAAGTGTTGATCAGGTCTTTCATATTGCTTCGGGTTTTGATTCTGTGATGATTTCCATCTGCTTCCACTTTCCGGAAAGCTCAAGCCTTCTCTCCAAAAACTCCTGACAGATCAGCTTCAGGTGACGGGGATCTATCAGCTCATTAATATCACGCTGGTCCATGGATCCGAAGATGATATACCAAGCCTGGTACCGGGTAAGCTTAAGCTCCGGCATGATCACTGAAGGATGGGAAGAGGTCCATTCAGAAATTAGGATCCGTGCCAGGTTGCTGGCCTCCTTCACCGTTATGGTGAAAGAAAAGTCCTGAGGGGTTCCTTCCGGAGGATTAGGGTGAGTGATGAATCGGATATGTCTCATGTTTTCATTTTAACTATTTCACTTAAAAGAGGAACCAGGTTGTCCTCATAGGCTATAAATTTAGGAAGCATGTGCCGTTTAGCAAAGATCCTATCCAGAGATACAGAGATGTCCTGATCGGCCTTCATGGCCACAATCTTAACTCCCAGAACAAAATGAGAATGAAAACTATATGACCATCCGTTCTTTTTGAAAAGCTTCTGGCTCAGTTCCAGGATCTGCAAGGCCAGTGCGTAATTGGAAACATCAAGCTTCCCAGCTCTCATTGTTCTTAAGACTCCTCCACCTGCAAAATAAGAGTTGGGCTTAAGCTCCATTAGCCGGACCGCTGAAGTAATCGTTACCCTTGAATGTTCGATCAGAAGTGACTTCAGCTTCTTAAAGCCGGGCACGTTCTCTTCGGCATAGTGATGAATATAATCCTTGCCGGACCAGCTCTTCCGGTTTGCATTGATAGCAGCGATGTCAGACTTCTTAACCACATCATCAATGATATAGTAAAGAGGAACCTTCAGCTCCTTTGCTGCCAGGTGCCTATGCTGTCCTTCCACAATCTCCATCTTAGAATTAACGATGATGGGAAAGAGATGAAGCAAGTTCCGCTCCTTGATATCAGCAACCAGATTTTTCAAGTGTGAAGCCACGATCGATCTATTGCTTGCGATCTTTTTGAATGATCCGTAGTCCGTACTGGAGTTTATTTTTGGCGCTTTCATTTGTGCGGGGGGGGGGGTGAGCTTTTCATTTTTAGGTTTTACGGATAATTGTATCGGGGTTTTGAGTTCTGG
>ERZ1292625.1028-Hain-H41-01um-R1-1028-length-36698-cov-97_pt1 | contig 36698 bp, 69 predicted proteins | sample MGYA00564400_ERZ1292625 | MGnify/ENA primary metagenome ERZ1292625 (study PRJEB36523, sample SAMEA6512639) | groundwater metagenome | collected 2019-01-08 | study: AquaDiva: Metagenomics assemblies of 32 groundwater samples
CCAGTGCCAGCCGTCGCAAGACCCGTGGTCGCGTTGACAGAAACGAACGATGTGACGTCGTACCAAGCCGTCGAATAATTCGAACCGCTGGATTTGGCGAGGAGTTGCGACGTGCCACCACCCGAGGGAAGGCCACCTATCGACGTCATGATCTGATTAAGGGAAACCTGCACCGACTGTTGAACGCCAGAAACCGTCTGAATAACCTCAAACAGCTCTACGCCCGTTACCGTCGTAGCGGTCGGAAGATCAAGAACGGTAACTACTGCAGGTAGCGTCGTCGTCATGGGCCATTCCACTTGTCAGGTACACCACCCTGCACCAAAACAATCAAATTCCTCGGATACGGTGCCAGCGGAACAATCGCTCGCACTTTCCCGCTTATGGTAACACGAGTCGAGACCGGATACTCGTCGATTCCGTATTGCTCTGGTCTAGCGTTAGCTAACGGTACTGGGTCCGGTCCCAGAAGCGCTGGAGGGCCTAATTGACGCTGCGGGACATCCAATTCATCCTCATGGACAAGGATGCGGGTGTTGATGATGCGCGGCCCTCGATATTCCCATTGAAACCGCATATTGGCGAGGTTGCCCAACATACCATCACGATCCGACCGCGCCCATGCTTGGGGGTGCATCGGATCAACTTTGGCCCTGCGGGGATGCCTCCTCATGAGTAATACCGTCCGACGCCAGGAGAAATACGGATGGGGACATTCTGATTGTCCTCAGTGGCAGCTAGGCGCCATGCTTCATCATACTCCATCTTGAGTTCTTTTGTCTTGGCTGCGGCGTAAACCCGTGACACGCGCCATGCTAACCCTGCGCACGCCGCATCATACCATCTAACCGGAATGTCTGGCGTGCTTCCGGATGGAATGTTGGAATCCTGCACCTGCGTCCAAGCATAATAATTGAGGTAGTACGTGGAATTCCCGTCCGGGACCGGATAGAGCGTCAACGGCGGCGTAATTTGTCGGTCAAAATAATATTGATTAGGCGGACCTTGGGTCTGTTTCTGAGGATAGGCGGCATAATCATCCCGCGATATCGGGGTGATATAGATGTCCGTCTGGGTCGATAGGCCCTGATTCGTGCTCCGGTAAGCATCCAGGACCATAATGACGCGGGCCGGCAGCGTATAGGATGCCGTTCCCTGCGTCAGGAGTTGGGAGATCAATTCAACACGCCAGAGATTCACACCTCGATTGGAAAACTCAGAACTCAGCATCAGATTCAACTGGCGCCGTGCCGTGAAGAAATGCTTCTGTTCGAGCTGTGCAGCAATGATCCCGCAACGCTCATAGGCGTCGAGAACGCCTTCGCCTGAGGTCAAGGAAAATGAGTATGTGCCGCTCGTCGTCATATTGATATTTTACCTAGGTATTAGTCTTCAGAATATAGGAGTATTCTACTGTAACCGCCGTTGTGGTCGATGTCGCTGCTCCCGTGAGCCATATATCTGTTTTTTCTCCAATTCCTGTTGCAACAATATTTCCGAAGTTTTGTTCAAAGGCAGCCCCTGTTCCGCCAGATCTTGCGGCGGCCAGAGCTGGAACAAATGGTGCCGAAACCACATCGGCCGATCCAGCCAGCCAGAAAGTAAGAGAAACGTTTCTTGATCCTTCTAGTGCAGCAAAGAACCAATGAAGGTATAACGTCATTCTCGCCGGAACGCAGAAATGTGAGGAAAGTGAACTTCCTTGTCCTGCCAGGATGACAAGAATCGTAGCGCCAGCGCTCACTACCCTAATCGTGATGTTGCCAGCATTGGTGCCTCGATACGTTCCGCAACTGATCGAAATAGCTGTATAAAATCTGAGGAAGCTTTGAACGCTGGCAACCGGAGTGGCCCCATTAAGAATTATGATCTCCGATATTTCATTCAAACTAGCATCCAAGCCAGTCACTTGAATGGATCTAACGCCAGTCCCCTCCGCGGTATCGTTCGCGCTCGCACTGACCGCCTCTATTTTCGTTGCCACGGTCGGCATAAAGGGAGCGGTTAGACCAGCAGCGGTGGAAATCAATTCTGATGTGGTCCCAACGGCAGGATGGAATCCGACCCTTGTCACAGTCGCATATCCAGCGACGTCGCCTTCTACTACTTTCTGGTAGAATTCTGGAGAAATGGCGGGATATTGGATGGTACCCCTAGGCATTGCTGCATGCTCTGCTCAAGTCGGCCAACCAGCCTGCACAAACTTCACCGTCATGACACTAGTCACGGATGCAGCAGTGATGAGGCTGGATCGGAATGCCTGTACAGGAGTGGTAAAATTGGCAATGGCGGGGGTTGTGGTCGCTGTCGCAGCAATTACCGTGAACCATGCGGCATTAGCAGCGGTCGTGCCAATACCAAGACCGACTGCACCCTGGCCACCACCAGTTCCGGAAATATCAATCCGGTCGAATGTGGCCTCAAGAACAGCCGTCCCGCCATCGCCGGACATAACGAGAGAGCATCCAACCTGGAAAGGGGAAAGTGTCCAGTCGGCAAACCAGACAACCGCGCCAGTTCCACTTTGAGTCATAACTGCGGGCATGCCCATGGCGCGATCCTACTTCCTGCGCGACGGCCTGTCTGCCCTCTGGCTCACCCGTCCGCCTTCCATTCTAAAGCTCTTCAACGTCTCTGCCAATTGGGCTCGCTTACGGAGCTTTGGATTTGATGACTTCTCTGCCTTGGCTAGTTTCTTTGCCGGGATTTTCTCCCCTTCTGGAACACGCAGTGACCGGTGCAGAGCACCTGGTTTCTTGATCGCTGCCTGAATCCATTTCTTGGCCATGGAAGCCCTATTTCGGCGTCCCGCCATACGTGTCGGTCGGCGACGACGATCCGTTGCCAGAAGTCGCGCTATGAGCCGTCGAGAGCGGAGACCGATTGGCGCCGACACCGCCGCCTGACTTGCGGCCAGGACGATCAAGACGAGCACGAACGCCGCCGCCGGTCATAAGGCCAATGACCTTGCCGCCGGTCTTGCGCTTGACCTTGCCGCCCTTCTTGCGGTCAACGTCGCCAGTGGTGCCTTCCTCGGCCTCGCTGATGACGTTCTTGTTGCCGGAGACGACCTGCGTCCGGCCACCCTTTGCCTTGCACTTCTTACCAGCCATAGTCGGCCTCCTGTTTAAATCTGTGGTGCGCCAAAGAGCGCCGCCGTCGCGTTCGGGGTTGCGTTGAGCATTCTTTGTAGCGGAATATTGTAGACCACTGTCAAACGACGCGCACCATTTGTAGAAGCCACCGTGGCAACCGCCAAGGTGGAGGCGTTGACGGTGCCGCGAACGTCTGCCGACGTCGCATTTGACGTGGTGCTCAATGCTGCCGTAAAACCTGCCGATGTTGGTGCGAGGCAGCCATTCCAGCGAATGTCAAGATATGCCCATTGCTCGACCCGAAGGTTTAGGCCAACAATATCAGACAGGCCAATGGAAATGGCGGCCGGCGTCACAGTAGTTGCGGCAGTCGTAACCGCAATCGACCGCACATACTTGAAGGCCTTATTGCCATTCACCGTGGTAGTACCGTCGGCCGTCAAGAGTTCGGTCATGGCATTATTATAGACGTCATAACCAGTCACGGTAACCGCAGTGGTTCCTGAACCGATTGACGCCGCAGTAATACTCAGAGCCCGGCAAACACCTTGGTAAGGGTCAAACACTCGGGACAGTCCCGCTACCCGGTACGGTTCGGCTGCATTGGCCGATGCCGCAGCCGGACCAAACTGGGAAGCCGGAGGCGTCAAATTGGAATACAGATTGCCTTGGCCAATCGGAAGATTGTTGCCGACCGTCAGAGCAGAAGGCGATATCGTAATGACCGTCGTGTTGGTAGCGGAAACCGACTGCACCTGCGTAAACAGCGGCGTATTCGTATTGCCGGCCGCACCAACACCAGGGATGACAATCCATTGGCCAATCTGGAATCGACGGTTGTCGTTAACAACAACCGTAGACGAATTGGCCGCTGTCGTACCAGTCGCGAACCCAAAATCAATCGCCAGAACCGTGGTAGCAACCGACGTCCCAACCGGAATGATCGGAATGCCGGGTGCCGGAACAGGAATATTTGCTGCCGTGCCAACCTGTGCCGTGATCAGCGTCAGTGCCACGCCTGCCGTAGTCGAAGGCGTCTGTGCCGCTGCCATCGAAACCGTCGAATTCGCCGCTAAAGTAGCCGCGACCAAAACGACCGATGGTGAATCATAGTATCCCGCAATCCGCCCCGGAGACAGACCATCCTTGTTGATCGGAGAAAATCTCGGATCAGGGAAGATGTTACCCTGATACGATACCGTAGGCCCATCCATCGGATTGATCGGCGCCGACGTGCCAGCACCGCCACCGTTAAGCAGCGAACCAGCCGATACTACAGGACCTTGAAAGACTGATTCAGGCATGGGCGTCCTCAAAGTTTGGCGTGGCTACAAGCAGCCAGTCACGATCTGGTCGCGTCGGCTTGAATTCAAGAACGGCGGGTGACTGATGCTTCTTTAAATAATCAACGGCCTTGCTCAATGCATCAGGATTTTCCTTGATATAGCCAATGGCCTGATTGCATCCAGAGCACAGAAGTGAACGAACTTTTCCGGTAGCATGATCGTGGTCGAATGAGAGTTTACGACCGCGCGGCTCCTCTTTCTTGCAGATGGCGCATACGCCACCCTGCGCAGCCAACATGCGATGATAGTCAATATCATCCATACCGTAGTTACTCTTAAGGTGGGCGTGACGGAAGAGACCCGGATTTGCCTCCCGATAAGCCTTCATGTAGGCAGCGCGGCCTTCTTTGGTGGAGCGATCAAACTCGCCATGAGGTCGGCCAAGCCACTTGAAATTATCTGGTCCGATGGGGCGAGATTCGTCCACTGCTGCGATGGTTGATTCGTCTGCATCCACCGAGCCAATGTCAGCACAGAATTGCTCAAGAGAAGTCCACAGCGTTTTGCGGCCACTACGCTGGAGTCGGTCCCAAGCGACGCGCTTGCGACGAAGCTGAATGATAACGCCTAAGGCCACTTCACATTCTTCTGGTATTTTTGCAGGAACCAAAATCGTCATAGCCTGCTCATACGCCGCAGAGGCTTTCTCTGCGGTATCAAAAACGCCCAGATTAACCTGATTATAGTTTGCCGTGATCGCAGCCTTAAAGCCGCCCTTCGGAGACGGACTAACACCACGGTAACCAGTAGTGTTGGTCTCCAAAGCCCCACGAAGCCTAGCCGCCTCGATTTTGGAAACATCCTTCAAATTGGCAATTGAACAATCGTCCGAATTGCCATTCTGGAATTTGATATCGCCTTTCGGCCATTCGCCGTGAGTGTAGAACCACGCCAAGCGGCTAGCTTGCAGCTTCTCACCATCGACAGTCAGAAACCGATAGCCACCACCAGTTACCACGCCAGCACGATCACCAACGTGGGTGCGGTTAGAGGTGCGCACCTTCCATCGGAAATAGCCCGTATCTGGTTCGTAATGGAGCACTTCAAGCAGCCTCTGATGGGTCAACTTCTTCATTTTATTCTCCGGTGTAAATCTCTATAAGATACTGTATCTTACACCAGATATCTATGTTGTCAACCCTACATAGTTATGGATAAGTCATTGTTATGCCGTCGGATATTCACCCCAGGCGCACCTAGGATCATTAATGCCGAATGAATAACGCTCGTAACTTTTGACTAGGAGATTGTCAGTCACGTTATCAACCCACATGTCGCTCTCATACGGTATACGAAGCATATGGATCAGCCCCTCGATGTTTGTGGTGAGGAACCACCCGAAGTTCGAGGTGAGGAAGTCCAGCACGATGAAGCCTTCCGGGAGGCCGCCGGACAGCGAGAGGATTGCGTTGACATCGTTGTCCGCCGTGCCGGGCCGAAGCTCGGTCTTGGTCAGGCGGATTGCGATGGCCTCGAGGTTCGGCGGCACGATCAGCCGGCGGGCACGGGACAAGATCCTCATGCCGCGTTCATTGACGAACTGCGTGCGGACGTTGGTCATGTTAGCCAGCAGCGTCGATTCGTTGAGCGACTTCGGCGTGGCCGATGTATTGGCCCAAGTACCGCCGTCATATGGATGCGCGGTCGAGAAGAACGCCACACCATCACCGACCTGCTGTGCATTATAGGTCGTTCCAGTGTTGAAAATGTTTGCCGCCTGAATTTCCTTGAACTGCGCGAACGCCTCTTGGAGTTTCAGGTTAGTCGGGTTGAACTGAGCCTTGTAGAGATTGTCATCGATGGCCTTTCGCGTAATCGCGTAACCAAGCGCCACCTCGATGTGAACGAACGCCCAAGTAAAGCGCTCGCCGGAATTATTGTCGAATTGCGTCGCAGCGCCTTCGTCCTTGAGATATGGCAGCGACACAAAGGCCATCTGAGTCGACCGCTCGACCGACATGGATGACTTGTGGGTTTTGAAAATCCGATCCCATTGCCTGGGTATCATGTCGTAACTGCCTCGTACATCGAACAACCCAGGAAGCAGTTCGCTGCGAATATTGGCAAGAGAAACAGGCATTTACGTAATCTCCTATTGAACAACTGTCTGGGTATAGATATAGTCAGCTATCCCAAACAGTTGGAGAGAGGCGACATCATGATTGAAGAAGAGTGGAGAACCATTCCTAGCTTCGAAGGCTTCTACGAGGTCAGCAACCTTGGAGGAGCCAGAAGCGTCGACAGGATGCGAGAAGCATGGCATGGGCCGCAGCGATGCTATGGAAAGCTTCTCCAGCCTGCCCTTCATAAATTCGGTTACATGAAGGTCACCTTGTTTCGAGAAGGAAAAGGATCGACTTGTCTCGTCCATCGCCTTGTCGCGCTCGCTTTCATTCCAAACCCCGTTGGCTTGCCCTTCATCAATCACATCGACGGAGACAAAACCAACAACGTCTTCACCAATCTTGAATGGACTGATGACCGAACTAACAAGCAGCATGCCATCGATACTGGGCTCATCAAAACCTTCAAGAAATTGCTGACCCCGACCGAAGTAGCCGAGATCAGATCTCTTGGCGACACAATGAAGCAGACCGAAATAGCCAAGCTGTTCGGAACCACGCAATCCAACGTATCTCTGGTCCTGCGCGGACGAACTCACTAGGCTATTCTGGTCAGCCATTTCCATATTAAGATCCGAGTCCGCCGCCGCCAGTCTGGAAGCGCTGGCGTGCGAAGTTGACGATGACCCAGTTGTAATTTGTGGTGGTATCGCTGCCGTTTCCGACGCCCGGATACATGCCATACACCTGGAAGGCGAGCGTGGTCGTCGCGATTGTCGCGGTGGATTGGTCGATCGTGTACGATGAGAAGCCACCGCCGACCGTGGTACCGCCAGCGCCAGTCGAAAAACCAACGAGTTGGCCAATGGTGCCAGGTCCGAGAGCTGTCAGCAAAGTAGCTGCCTTGAACAAGGCGTTCTGAGCGTCAAGGACGTAAGCCACCGCATCGGCGCCAGCCGCAGCAGCCGGATACCACGGATACCAAACCGGATAGCCGCCAGACGGCGTGTACATGCATCCCTGAAAGATGCCCACAATGGCCGTTCCGACGTTGGTGGTCATGGGCTTGATGTAAACGCCACCAGCACCGCCGATACCGCCTGCTGACTTGATGACGGGATCGCCGAAGTAGATCGCAGTCGCGTATGTGGATTGGATGGCGTATTTGGAAAGCTGGTAGTCCGGTGCGCCGCCGGGAAGGTAGCCAAAATGGCTAAAACCGAATTGGGCTTGGGTATTTGCCATAGCAATCTCGTTGACTTTTAGGGTCAATCCGCTGGCTGGCTGGATTGGTGGACCAAAAGTCACAACGCTTGCTGTGACAGGATGCCGGGCGACGATCTATCGTCTGCCGCTGGCTGCTCAACCCCTAGCTCTAGCTAGGGTGGAACAATTCGCTCAATCTGAACTATATTTTTGAAATGTCAAGCGGGATGCCGTTTCCAACATCCCGCCAAACTGTGCCAGCTTCCCCCGATTAACTGGTTAATGACGGCCAATCCTTAGCCGGCGTCCGCCCAGCTACACATCGAAGGCGTCTTTGAACGCTACCTGCCAGCAACCTGTGGGACCAGCGCAGATCTGCGAACGCTTTACGACTGCAAGATACTAGCCGATTTTGTCAGCCGAGGCTACGATGTACGGACTGCAGAATACCTTCGATATCGGATAGTTTCCCGTGCACATAGTCGGCCGCATCATTGAGTCGGCCAACTGCACCAGATGATGGCGGGACGGGAGCATTTGTGCCTCCGATCTGGCCTGGCGCAATAGGCCGCACCGCGCCGATTATTGCTGCAATCTCCGATGAAAGTTTCTCAAGGTTTTCTAACCGAGCATTGAGCGCATCGATCCGACAGCATGCGCTGGCAATCGTGCGTGGGGCTTCTACGGAACTGGCAGAAACTCCGGCTGTTTGGTAGATTGCTTTGGCTTGATTGGGATAGTCCATTTTAGTCTCTCCTCTATTGTTGAAAATCATTCCGCCGCCGGCAGCAGCGCAATCGATAACATACGCCACAGCATCGGCACCGTCTCATGGATGGACGCCACGAGTGATTGAAGGCGGGAAAGATCGTGAGAAAGGCGACGATCAACCTGAGACAGATCGTTCATGACATGCCTTACTCATAGCCGCAAACACATCCTCCGCTAGGTGGCGTAGGCTGTAGGGGCCTAGATCAAAAACCCGCGTTTCCAGCACCGCTGCCCCAGCCTCGATCATGGCTGGGGTAATCGCGAGCGCTCCAGTTCCGGAAAGGTCCGGAACTGGAGCTATACTGCCACCTGTGTCTTGCTTTGTCATCGTTATAATGTGCTCATTTTGTGCCCGTACTCGCCGGATTTCCATGAAAATTGACTACTTCATCATTGATGGAAACAACATGGATTTTATCCACGGATCATTCCGCCGCCGGCAGCAGCGCAATCGCTTCGTCAGACATAGGCTGGATAGGCTCCATCGCCGCCGGAGCCGCAGCCTGCGCCTCAACCACGTCCAGATACCGTGCTGCAAAATCATACGGCCCAACATGGCTGATCCGGTGCCCGATCGCCGCCCATACCTGACCGCCAGCCTCCCGGTGTCGGATGCAGAACGACAAATCCTCCGACACGACACCGCGATCCGGAAGGTCCAGTTTCTCAAAAAACCGCAACAGCCGGTTAGTCCCGGTTTGCCGCAACGTCTCGCCAGCCGGGTGCAAATGCAGCCGCGTATCGATCAACTCGGGGTATTTCTCAATCATCTTGGTAATACAATCACGGCGAATTAGAGTGATGCCGAATCCAACCCCTTCAACTTCCATAAAGTCGCCGCGGCGCTGCGTCACGGTCGATCCCGTACCGGACCCAGCCCAAGACAACGGCAATTTGCGCTGCGGATAGATCGCGCCCACCAACGGCTCGTCGAACATGAGCATGTCCGTCACGATCTCGGGCGCGCAACCCATGTCAGCATCCAGGAACAAGATATGGCTGCTGTTCGGCATACTATCATACCAAATTGTAATCGCCATAGAGCGCAACTCAGCAATGTCGGGGAATGATAAGGTCGAAATACCTCCACCAATTCCCTTACTCCCCAATAAAGCGCGAACTGCATGCGTAAAAAGGAATGTGGTCGCAGTGATCTGCTGACCGAAGGCAGGACAAAAGATGAAGATATCCTTGGCCATTACTCGCTTCTCCCGAATTCTTTGTGATGCCGAATGGACGCCTTAACATAAGCTTCATGAGCCTCTTCGGGCGTATCGAAAAGGCCAAGATATTTTGGAATACCGTCAACCGTAATTTGCGCTACGTATTTTTTATATTTCTTGTCTCTGTACGCGGGATGAATCATCACACCTTTAAAACCAGTCTTGTTGTGGCTTTTCTTAGTGATATTTCGAACATTCTGCTGGTGCGTAGCCTCGCGCAGATTCTCAATACGATTGTCATCTTTAACAAGATTTTTATGGTCAATCTCGTTCGTTGGCCAGACCTTATGGACATAGAACCAAGCGAGTCGATGGGCGGAATATCTGGTGCCATCTACCTTAATAAGGCGATGACCGTGGCTATCTAGAACTCCAGCCACATCCCCGGCTTTAACACGATTGGATAAGGGTGCCTTCCACGTAAACACCCCAGTTGCCGGATTGTAGTCCAGAACTCGGGTCAGGGTTTCGTGGGAAAGAGTATCTTCCCTTGCGGACATCAGTGCACCGGCCTCTTTTCGATTGGCCCGTCTGGCCCATCAATGATCTCAAAGCTCTGAATTATTTCTTCCAACTTATGCTCTGCGGCACGGCGCATGCACTGCTCTTCGTACAGTTGTCTTTTATACGAATTTGCGATTCCGCGCCATTGTTTGACGATATCTTTCCACTCATTGTCTTTGGTCATGGGTGGATTCCTATTTGATGTTGGAGAAAAAAATGTCCGTCGATTCCCTGGATCGTTCCATCGCATCGTTTAGGATTGCGGCATAATCTCGAGGAATATCGAAATCCAATGGCGATTGACGGTGCGCAAAGGTGATCTCGCCGTCCCATAGATGATACGTGTTCCAGTAACGGTCCTGATTCAGCTTCTCGTCGATCGCCGCCTCGTCGAATTTGAGATATTCCACGAACGGATATTTCGATATCATCCTGAATTCTTTACCGAACTGCCACGCCATAAACCGATGATGATGATACCCTCGAAACGGCGGTGACCCGCCGTCAACACCACGGCCAAGTTCAGCGATCGGCGAGGGACATTCGATATAGCCAGCCTTGCCTACCCGAGACATCTCCCTGATCAGATGAAACGGGTTGTGCATGTCTTCCAAAATGTGCCTAGCGAATACGAAATCAAATTCCTTGTCCGCAAACGGCAAGGGCTCATGAGCGAGGTCGCATTTTACCAAGTTTGGAACGCCTGGCACGTCAACGAAGTCAACCGACACATCGGCCCGTTTGAACGGCGCGTGACCTGGTCCAACATCCAGAACCTTTGCACCATCAGGGATAACGCTGGCGACATAATCGAGAACGCGCGGGATCGGTGCCCAGTGCTTGGGAGAGGATTGAGTAAGAGCCATTACAGAAATCCCAAATGTGGAGGCGGAGGACTCGTATTAAAATCCACCTTGCCATCAGCGTATTCGGACAACCATTGGTTGCTATTTTGTTGCAAGCAATTTTCCCCGCATTCGAGGTCAGGGCGGAACATGCCGCCAGAAAGATAGCCAAGAACATCCCAATAGCGGTCGCTCTTGAATATATCGCGGAAGCGCTGGGTTTGGATGTGGCCAATGTGAAACTTGGCGTATTTGTTGTTGAATTTCTGGCCGCACGGCGCGATGAGACCGGAGCCAGACATCTGCAAGATGAACGGCGGTCCCATACAGCGCTTATAGTGGCGCTTGCCTTCGTCCTGGATGCGCGACCACTTAACAACGATTTTGCAGTTCTCGTCGCTCATTGCTTCCGCTTCCTCGAATAGAGGAAACAGATCGTTGTACTGCCTGTAGTCTACGCCAAGATCGTTGTCTGCGCTATCTGCGCAGTGCTTCATGATTCCGTAGAACCCGCCGTTATCGGAAACTGAATTTCCCATCTGCTTGGCCAATCGCGCGAACGGAAGTATCTGGTCAGCATCGACGGGGGCCACGACAAATTGCATGTTGACGTTGGTAGACAGTTTATCCCGGCGCTTGATCTCCATCGCCGCCCGGATGTGGTCTTGGATTTTGTCAAACCAAATCTGCTTCATTCCCATAATTTCGGCGTAGCGCTTGCGCTCGCCGCCGGAGAAATTAAACCGCAGATAGGAGAGTGACGGCATGATCTTTTCGAGCACGTCTGGCGTCAGCAGTATGCCGTTTGAAGAAATTCCGAGTTGAAGGCCTAGCGATGCTGCATATTCGATTGCCTCAACGTAGTATGGGACGTTGGTGCTCTCGCCATCCGATATTAAGGAAATTCCCTTCACGCCGATGGCCGCAGCGTCCTCAAAGAACTCAAATGCCTGCTTCTTGGTGATCTCTCCGCCGCCGTCCGATGACTGAAGGCTCGCATAACAGAATCTGCAGGCACTCTGGCAACGTCGCGTTAGGGCGACATCCATCGTAATTGGCGCGATCTTTTCGCCGCGCATGTAAGCCTCTACACGATTTTTGTACCAGCCGATTTTTGTACCATCGAGCTGCAGGTCGTGCGATCCGCCGACGATGGCATCAACGAATTCCGGCATGGGGGTAGTCATGTTAAAGCCTTTCGCGTTGGGCTGGGGTCATCGCAGACCTTAGACGACTATCGTCGCCCTTGGTTTCCTTGAAAACCTCAACAATAGCACCACCCATCAATGTACGCAGTTTCCGCTCAAAATCCAACAAAGCTACGCCCTGCACGTCGAAAGGGATGCCATTGCCAAAATGGACAATCACGTGGAGGTCAGTGTTATTCTTGCTCTCAGCCATTAGCCCGAGCCTCACGGTATAAATGCGTAAACTCCACCAATATAGTCGACCGCGGCGAATGCAGCGCCTTGGCATATTGCGGTACGATATCCGCCTCAGACTGCAGGCAAACCACGTCAGTAGTACGCAACATGGAGCGGAACGCTACGGTAAAATCGTCGTCATGCTGCGGACCTGGATTGAATGGTGACTTACTCGGGACCGCCGTGCGAATGATAACCTTGGGGCGATAATCGGAGTAAAGGCTTAATCGGTCAAGATGATTTACGATTTGGTTCGTGGCGCAGATCAGGAAATTCCATCTGGGGTACACGCAGATCGGTATGATGCCCCGTAGCGACATGCCGATGCACATCCCCATCTGCATGTCCTCGGCCACCGGCATCTCCAGCCGACGATCAGCGGGTATCTCCGCAAACGACTTGGCCATGGACGTCCCGTCGCAGCCGACGCCCTGCCCCATGAACAGCGTGCGGTCATCATCGGCCAAGAGGTTCATCGCAAGGCAGAGTTTGTCCCAATAGGCGCTCATTTCTCTTGCACCACATAAACCGTGTCTTCATTGGCCCATTTTTGACCATCCCACATATGAACGCGGCCATCGATCTTGACCATATCACCGATGTACAGTTTTTGATCCTTCGGGATGTCCTTCAATTCAGGCAACTCAGAAATCACCTTTGCCATGAAGGCATCATTGTTAATCAGCGTTCCATCATCTGCCATTAGAATGCCACCCACTTATCGATCCCAACGTGAGCCCGCGTCAGTTCATATCCGTACCCCGTCATCACCAACTCCGTGCTCGGCGTGGTACCCCACACCTCACGCGTTGGCGTGCAGACAGACTTGCCGTTGTCCTCAACCACGAACGTGATGGGCAACGCGTGGAACATGGCGTAGCGTGCCGTCTCGGCGAAGATACCAGTACAAGCGGTCATGTCCCCGACGAAACACCAGACCTTGCCAAGCTTGCCCTGCCGCTTCAATGCCCACGCAATCCCCATCGCAATCGGGCAGATGCCGCCGACAATGGCGGACGAAATTACCCTATGGCTAGGAAAACATAACGCGATGCTTTTGCCGGCCATGATAGCAGCCTTCAATTCTGCCGGAGGAACGCCTTTCAAAAGACAAGCGTAGTGCATTCTCCAACCGCCAGCCACCCAATCTTCGTCGGCAATTCCTTTGAATATTTCAATCAAAGGCTGCTCATTACCTCCAGCCAAATGAACCGGAGCAGCGATGTGTCCAGCCTCAAATTCGGCGGCGATATCAGCCTCGAATGCCAGAAGTTCTTCGACGGTCAGAATGTCACCTATCTGCTCCGCAACGTGCTTCACTTGATCATCCCCAACGACTTTCCGACTCGCCACAGGATCACATTGCGATCCATCGGCTTCAATCCATCGTTGATGATCCACCATGGCGTGGTCATGAGATAATACTGATGCAGTTTCATGCCTTGCTCCATTAAATCCGCCCGTAGGCCCGCCATCCGCCCTTGCCGTACAAAGCCTCTGGTTCAATCAGCCATTTCCATTTCGGATTATCCAGCCCTGTAAGATAGGTAGCGATCTCCAGATGGCCAGCAAAAATCTCAGTATATTGGCGCGCGTTCCTGTCGCCCTTCACAGAAGGCTTGTCGTCGAGCCACTTCTTAAAGTCCTCTAGCCCGTCAAATAAATCTATCATTTCAGATCCATCACCTCATCCAATATCGAGTGCAAAATCGTCAGATGTGCTATTTCCACAATACCATACCGGTTCGATGGCACATAGAAGTTGATCGCGCCCTTGGTGCGGAGGAAATTACCCTCACCGAATCCACTGAGCGTGATCACGTTTATCATCTTCGATTTGGCCACGTCGCATGCGTGCAAGATGTCTTCGCTCATCCCCGAGCTGGAAATCGCAAACAGCACATCACCAAGCATGCCGTGACGTTCGATCGGCAACGAATAGACGTTATCGAAACCCAGATCATTGGTCAGACACGTCATCTGCGCTGCATCTCCAGGTCCGAACGTCGCAAACCCACCATTCTTGAGGTAGTCAATGGCGCAATGGGAAGCGACCGCCGCTGATCCACCGTTACCTATGAAGAACAGTCGCGCTTTTCCGTGTCCATGATGAGTTACCATGTCGATCACGGCCTGATAGGCGTTTGGTTCGAACCTGATATGGCCCAGCACATCGCTCAATGCCGAATAGCTTTCGCGTCCGCCAATGCGAATCATGCTAGCAACGCCTCCACAGTCTGAATGATCTCCTGCCTCCCCACATGCCGGCGGTGTCCGAGGATCGAAACCTTGATCGCGCCGACGACGTTACCGACCAACGCAGCGGACGCCATATCTAGCCCAGCGGCGATCAACGGTGCGGTAACGGCCATCACCGCATCGCCAGCTCCCATCGTATCAACCCCTCCCTGTGCCAATGCAGGAGCCTTTCCCGCCTTGAATTCCGTCTGTCTGTGAAACCAATCCGCTCCGAACCTGCCATGCGTGATCAGGAACCGCCTGCAGGACATTAGCTGCGCAAGATTGAATGCCACGCTGGAAATAGGTTCCCGTTGCATACCAGCCGCTAGTCTGGCCTCAGGATCGTCAATGCAGACATACTGCGCCTTCTGATACTTGGTCACGAGGTTAAATCCATAATTGCCAGCATTGGTCTGGCAATTCAACGCCAGGAATCCGGCGTGCTGTATTGCCTCGCGTTCGATCTCTCCCATCAGGCCATGACCAAAGTCATTCAAGATGACAACGTCAGATACCGATATTGCATCCGATAGCCGGTTACGGAAATCCTCTCGCTCGTCTGCCGTCAGACTGATTTCACGATCCGAATATACATCGAATAACTTCTTGTTGAAGTCCGCGTCCACATAGCGGGTTTTGGTGATCGGCCACGCCCCGGTAAGAATATGGGCATTGCGCCATTCTCCATGCAATGATGCAGCCAACACACCGCCATCGAATGTCTCTTGTCCGGTCTCTACCGTCGCCAGCATCAATTCTTTCGACGCGCGTCCCAGCCCTTGAACATACCGATAGACGTCCGTGATCTGCTCACCGACAAACAATATCTGCTTGTCGTCCGCCCGGTCGAACGCCTCACGTATTTTGTCCAAAGCTCCTGCCGCCTTCTCCCGCTGGAGATACGCACATATCTCATCGGAGAACCTTTCGGTGTTGAGAAGGCTGGAGGATGACCATTTGCGGGTGCCGGTGAATTTCATCGTTCCGCCGACTTCGGCAATAGCTGCACGTTCCTTGTCTAATCCCTCGGACCGAACGCCCACATAGTCCACACCTTTGACGTAGAACGCTGGTTTGATCTTTCGGATTAAGTCCCATGCGCCGACATCATCATTGATGTATACCTCGTCCACGCATGCCAGCGACCGCAATGCCTCCGCACGCTGTTCTGCCGTGAAATGCGGGCGGCCTATGCCCTTATTAACGTGTCTGTCCGCCGTCACCGAGACAATCAGGTAGGCGTTATCGCCTCCCATCTTCTTGGCTTCCTGCAGATGGCGAATGTGGCCTAGATGTAACAAATCAAAGACCCCGTGACAAAGAACACGGCCCTTGTCATTGGATAGATAGCGTGCAGTGAGTCTATCCGCTGTATCCATCCATTGTTTCGGAGTTATCCATGATTCCGTCATGCCGCTTTCTCCAACGTCTTGCCCAGCAGCGCGCGGGAAAACATAGACCTTTCAACTTCCGGCATCCCATAATCATTCAACAGACTCGGCACCATATCAATCGCCCGCTGCTTGATACGGTTGTACCGCTCATCCGGCTTAAGATTTCCAGCCCATTGCGATAGCTGTGCGTTCTGACTGCGGACGTTCTGATTGATCATTCGTGACCTAACCTCAATCAAAGGATGATGGGTCAGCAGCAATTCCTTCTGCCATGGTTCACCAGCAAAGTCAGGGCTTTTGATGATGTCATGTGCTTGCTTGCGCCGCATCAGATACGCCGCATCGAACCACGTCGCCCACCATCCAGGCTCACGCATCTCCTGCGTCACGCCCGGCTTGGACTGGTCTGTCCGGATATTAGCGAACGATAGTCGCCCGATGATCCGCGCAACATCGTCGGTCCAATGGTCGACAAACCAATACGGGAAATATTCTGGGAATATCTTGCCGCCCATCATCTCGCAGAGTTTGCGAGTTGGGGCCACAGCACCGGAGAATGACAGATTGGCTAGATGGCCGTAAATCATTCCAATTCTATCTGGGAAGCGCTTGGCAGCTTCTATGATCTTGGTGTCGTATCCCGGTATCACATACGGATCGTCATCGGCTGCGACAAGATACACGTCGCCGGGTAACTCAAGAGCCCGGTTCCACTTAGCAGCAATGGTATCTTCGCGAGGCTTGATGTTGAATTGCACTCGCTCATCAAGTTTCGAAAATTTTGGCCCGTTACAGAGATCAATAGTCGGATGATCGTCATCATCAACATGAACCTGCATAATCGTATTAGGATCGGTGCAGTTAACAATCGACTTCGTAACGGTATCAATGAGGCGATCCGGACGACCGCGAGTCGCCAAACTGATTATAAGCTGCATGCTCTTTCCTTTGCGCGCGTGCGCTGGGTTAAATTAACATCCCTATAGACCTCATAAAGTCTGCTGGGTCCTTGCTTCCTTTACTCAGGTTGCAATCTGCACACCGCACTTGCAAGTTTTTTCTATCATTGTTCCCGCCCCTAAGTAATGGGACGATATGATCAACGTGATATTTCTTGCCTAGTTTTTCGCGGCAGCAGGCACATTTTCCTTTCTGCAACCTGATGATATCCGCAATATCTTCCGCCGTGTGGCTTCCGGTGCTGTTGCGTTTTCTAGCCCTTCGATTGCGATTATGGGATTGAACCTTATCGTGGTTATTTGTTTTCCACTCTTTGAAATAACCAGGATTTCTAGCGGCCCAATTCTTACCCGCCACTGTCCATCTAGCTAAATATGGACCCGGATTCTTCAGAAATATTTTCTTTTGCTTTTCGCTTAAACAGATACGACAGCATCCGTTTGACACAAGGCGATCAGCGATATGCCCCTTTTTGCATGACTCTCCAGTCCAATACCATTTTAACCCGAGGGCCTGAGCTGACCTACGAGGCGTCTCTCTATTCCATGGAATACCGCGTGGTGGCAAAATTCTAGCCTTCATCCAATTTGTACTGACCTGATTGGCGGTTCACGTTGAGGACATCAAGGCTTTTATCGATGCTCATTTGCACCCCCCCGCCGGTACCACGATACTTCCTACTCATTTCCATCCCTTCAGGGAGCTGATCTCTCACCTTGGTTAGCTTCAAGCTTTCATTTCGATCCTGAATCAAAGCCGCTGCGTTCCGCCGATCTTCTAAGTTAGCTTCGTCCGTGAGAGATTGCGGACGTTCCATAAGCATCTGTTGCCCTCTGATGATTGGGCCAGTAGATCCTTTGGGAACCAGAGTTCCAGCGTATCTTTCAGCAGGCACAGGACGCCAGCCATTTTGATACATCATATGATTTTGGTCTAATAGAATTTCTGCATTCCCAGCAATAGAAACTGCGTTCCATTGCAGGCTCCAACCCTCTTGCGTTAATTCTTTCGGGATTTCGAAGATGTCTCCAACATAAGTTCGAGTACGTGACAGCACTTCGCCGCCACGACCAGTGACCTCAACACGACCGTCCGAACGGGTCCGCGCTGCCGTCCGGGTCTGAGTGCGAGTCGCTGCCTGCTCGGGAGCATCCTCATGCGGATCGTTGTCGATCTCCATATGCTCGACAGGAGCCTTGACCTTCGGCTGGCGGAATTCCTTGCGGCGACGGTCAACTTTCTGGATTTCATCAGTCATATCAGTGGCTCCCTTAGCTCTCGCTCAATGTACGGTCGTATAGGCCCTGCTTTTGCATCGCCAGTTTGCGGCGGGCGAACTCCTGTGTCCCCAAGACGTCACCTTTCTTCCAACGACCCTTCCCAGTAGGATCTTCGTAGGTCCATACATGGGTGCCATCTGTAGCCGCCAATGCTTCTCCTCTCGTCAGTGTGACGACTGGCCCTGATCCAGACCCGCCATTCGACACGGACGATCCAGGAGCCACAGGAGCCGATCGCTTGGGCTGCACTTGCGCTGCCTCGGTCGGCGCTTTCTTCTCCACACCTATCCCCAGAAATTTTTCCACATGATCGAAATAGGCCGGCGTATCCGCAACTAGTCCTTCTCCCTCAGCGTCATAGTGCGCTGCGGAAAGCTTGGCCTGCTTGCGGGGATCGCGAATGAACTCAGGGTGAGCCCGAAGCCATTGGGCGGTCGGTGCCGTACGTCCTTGGATATATGCCTCAACCGGATCTGTCTGCTGGGGTGCTTCGCGTCTTGGCGGGGCCTTTGCCCGCGACTCAAGGTCGCTCTTGGCCTCGTCGAGCCGCCGCTCATCGGCTCGGGCCTGCGCGAGTCGGTCCTGTGCATCAATCTCCGCATCGACATCCCCAGCATCCTTGGCGCTTCGGATGTCCCGTTTGGCCTGCTCAGCATCGGCCTTGGCCGCATTTAATGCAGTAGTTACGGTATCAACTTGGCTAGAGGCAACTTGCTTCTTTGCAGCTTCCGCTTCGGTGCGATGACGCGCCGCTTCCTGCTCGGCATCAATACGACGACGTTCCGTTTCCGCTTGGCGACCTTCAAGTTCCTTGTATTGGGCCATAAGGTCTTGGACGGCGGGGTCTTTGACTTCGGCTGAGATTTCGGCCTTTTTGGCAACGACCTTCTCGTCCGCCGCTTGCGCCGCCTCGGCATTCGCCTCCTCGTCAGGAATGATCTTGATTTCGAGTTCCTGGATATCGTCGTCAGGCATGTTCATTCCCCCAATAACGGTTCAAAATTGTCAGCGAAATACTTCGCGGCCACCAACCACATATCGGCGTGGTTTTTCGGATTGCGCGCGATCATGTCGCCATCCTTCGGCGAGCCAGCTTCGAGGTCCGGCTTCGAAACGCTTACGATGGTCAGATCTAAATCTGAGTCAGACGACCACGGGGTCATTTCGGCGATCTGTGTGCGGCGGTATTGTTTGAACTCTGCCATGGTCCTACCCCTCAATAAATCAACGACGGATCAGTCACCCGTCCGCGAACAAATACGTCCTCAACCAACCGGCATGACAGCCCTTCGTTAAATTTTCGGCGATCGCGGATGAACATCTCAAACCCGTCCGATGGACGATAAACCACCCAATCTCCGGCCTTGATCGACATGCCTCCGAACTTCGCCACGCTGTCATCTTGGAATGCGGTCGGGCCAACCTTCAACACCAAACCGACCTTGCCTTGATACCGATTCTCAGCCTGCGTGTTATCGGCTTCGTGGAATACGACATCCTCGCCATTCGGCCCCTTCATAACTTTGGGGGGCGGGACATAGGTCGCAACCAGAACGAGGTTATGAAATACCTCGTAGTCGCTCAAATCTCCTGCGGCAGCCAGCAAAGGCTCGGCAGGATCGTTCACAGCCGCTTCAGCGAGCTGCCTAAGATTGACTCTCATCGCCGGGTCTCTGCCTCCTTTTCGAGATCGTCGCAGACGCGCAACGCCTCATCGATTCCCTGAATAACGCCAACGCGGCGTTGATAATCCGCCCAATCCGATACATTACCTTCAGCCATAAGGCCTACAAGATCCGCTCGGCGCTTTTCCAGCACCATCTTTATGGTCCGAGCCACCTTCGGCGAATCAAGTGCGTAGACGCTGAATCCTGCGGTCATTTTGAGACCGCACGATGTTTCTTAATTTCATCAGCAAGATCAAGCAAAACCCATAGCGGAACGCTGACATTCATAGCCAATACATTAACGTCACTGCTGGATGTTCCGGGACGCATGTTCACATACCGCATCAATTCTTCCACAGCATCTGGACGTCGCCGCACCCGTGGCTCCATATAAGAATCGTGTGACCACGGTCCTTCTTCTCCCGGCCCCGTCAAGACGCGGCATCCTTCAGCCACGGCTCATGACCGCCCTCGCGAGCAGCCTTGGCCAGACGCCCCTTCCCACCGCCGGCACCTTTGCCCTTGAGCCACGCCATCTGCTTGCCTTTGGCACCGTTTGCGTAAATCGGGCCGCCAGTCGCTCGGGTGATGACCGGACCGCGACCAATGTTCTGCGCGTCCGACTTATTGCCGGAATGCTGGACCTTGGTGCCACCTTTGGACGAATCGGAAACCGCACCGCCGGCCCATCGTCTTGCCTTGTAAAAAGCCTTTTCGTTTGGCCCTTGTCCAACAGGAAGATCAGCCCCTCCATATCGGTTACTTCCTTGATTGCCGTAGCCAGTCTTTTCAGGCATATCGCCCTTAGCTTCGCGATTTACTTGAGATGTTCTTTCAGGAACGGTTTGCCCGCCATCCGCCCGCATCTTGAACGGCTTCTTGCTGTGCTTTTTATCGCCCGACATCTTCTGCTTAACGGCCCCGCCCTTCTTGTAGGCGCGACCACCGTCAGATCGGGGAGGCATAGGAGGCATGCCGCCCATTCCGGGGACAGGCCCCATGGCACCAGGGGATGGCGGCATCATGGGCGGCTTGGGCGGCATTGGAGGGGCAGCGGCCATCGGAGGCGCTGGCGGCATGGGACCAAGCCCTGCCATCGGAGGTTTCTGCCCAGACGGGGCAATGATCACGTTGACGTTGGTCTTCGCGCCCTTGGATCGAACCCGTCCGCCCTTGGCACGGCTTACTTTGTCGGCGCGGGCCTTGACTGATCCTCCGTCCGCCCGCAACGCTGACTTCTTCACTTCCTTGCGAATCAGTTTGCGGTCCTCGGCCTCGTCCGAGTGGACGCCGCCACCGGCCGCGTAACCGCGGGCGATACGACTGACTCGGCTCTTCTGGACTTTATCGGCACGGAATTGGTTGCCTGCTGGATGGGCCATTTCAAAACCTTCCTGCGTTTCTAGCGATACCCACAATGACATCAGCCGTTTGCATGCTGCGCAAAAATCTTGCCATAGCGGGGCGCGGCATAGCCATTACCGCCCTCTGATATCTATCAATCTCAATATCTTGCCGGAACTGAGAGGCATCCAGCAAATCGTCGCCATTTAGCGTGCCTTCATAATCAGGAACTTCTACAGGCATTCGATCAATGATATCCCAGACAGGATTTTCTGGCGTCATGGCATTCAGTCCTGACTTTTGGGCCGCTGATAGCGCGCCGCCTGCATCGTTTCGTTGCGCGATCCGCCATAGTTTCTGATGACGGCTTCTACATCATCTTTTTTTGCTTTCTCGACGTATTTGTTCAAGTTCTTAATCCAACCTGGGTCAGATTTGTGCCTGAGAGCCTTGTGGTCATACGCCATTCTTGATCTCCTGCTTGATCTCGCGGAAGGACGGGCCCGCCGAAATTGGCATATCTTCAATCATATAGCGAACCATGGCGTCGGCTTGCGTATAGTTGAAAAGATTGGTGCCGGACGGCTCATGCTTCGTCGGGTGAGCAGTGTGCTCATTGAAGGCCGCCTTGAAGCTGATCCCGGCGTCGGGACTGAAATCCGACGGCAGTTTCCAGCTAAGGAAACGGTCAACCATGTGCTTGATCTGATCGTCCGTCATCTCTTCCCCTTCGTCGGCTTCGCTGGCGGCTCCGGCTTCAATGCTTCGTGCGTCTTGATCGCCGCCTCGTGGCCTGCCTTCTGTGCATCGAGAACATGCTCCCTCATACCACGTTCATGGTCCAATTGCGAACTATGCGCCGCTATCCCAGCTTTTAATAGCTCGGTCTTGTTCTGATCCTGCGCAATGGCCTCGTCAGAAGCCTGCTTGCGATGGTCGATCACAGCCTTGGCTTGTGCCGTCAATTCCTCGCGCCGGTTGGTCGCGTCGATCTTTGCCGCATCCGACTGATGGATCAAAACTTCTTTAGTCACGTCCATTTCGTCAGATTTAGCTTTTGCCGCCAACTCTGCGGCTTGTCCCTGCGCCTTCAATTGCGCTTCGCCAATTTTAGCCTCGGATGACTTCAGTTTCGCAGTAGCATCCAGCATCTTTGCCTTCGCCATCGGATCTTCTTGCGCCTGCTGCGGCGGTGCAGCAATTTGCAGTCCGTCGCCATCCTCCCGCATCGCAGCAAGAATGCGACGCAACACCTCATCCGGATCAAGTCGTGCCGCAAACACCGGTATCTGCATCAACTGAACCAGACCCAGCGCCTTCGCCACACGATGAATATGACTCGGCACATTCGGGTCAGATACCGGAACCAACTTGACGTTTTGCAATGCGGTAATGAGTTGCTGAGCATCCCAACCGCCAAGATTGTCCCCGTCCGACTCGAGCAAATCCTCCGGATGCCGCCGGAACAGATCGACCAGAAGCCCGATTTCTTCGCTCTGCGCCGTGTGCATGCCCTTGTGGGCCGCCGCCATAACCTTGGTGGCCTGTTCGATCTGGGCCAGCATCGTACCCACCGGAACGTTCGCAATGCCCTCCGCCGCGGGTATCTCCGCTCCCTGCCCAAGCGATTTGGACTGCTCGGTGATCTTGTCCATCATTGCCATCAGTCCGGGCGTGACGTCCCGATACGGCATCGGAGCCACGATATTGCCAATGGGAGCCCCGTTAGTCTCAACCGCCTTGAACTCGCCCGGGCCCATCTGGAAATCGGTATTGATCTGCCGACCGCCCAACTTGGATATTAGTCCACCAGGAAACGAAGCGAACATCCCAGCGTCTAGCGCTTCCCGCCACGCCGCGGTCATCGCCATCGTGGCATTGCCGAGAATGGACAGCATTCCTGTCCCGTAGAAACCTGGACCAGGCACGTAAGGATATCGGACATACATTCTCTGGCGGGTGCAGAACTTGTCGTCCTCGTCCCAATCCCTTCTAATCGCTAGGATTTCCTCGTTATCTTTGTCGATCGTCACGAGATACGGAAGCGGGATTCCTTCGCCTTTGAACTTCGATCCAGCCGGGATGAATTCGTCGAGGTCAAGCTCGCACTGGCTTTCCCACAGCGTATATGGCTTGTCCTCAGGCCGATCAGGCGTCGCCTGCGTCCCTTGGATGCCGGCGATCTTCGAATCAACAATGTTAGGTTCAGGATTTGGCGGGGCCGCCGCAGTCTTACGATAGGCCCCCAGCATGACCATGATCTTGAAGATCGAAGGCCGCATGGTGATCTGGTGGGTGATTCGCCCGCACGATTTCAGGTCCGTGGCAGTGTTCGAAACGATCAGATCCTTGCCGTCCACCTTCTCGGACACCGGGCGGCGCCGACGGGGGCAGCGATAGACCTTCTTGAACCCTGACCCTCCAAAATATGTACCCCACAGCAGCATATGCGAGGTTTCTGGGTAATATTCCGATGCCGTAGTGGTGAGGTAGCGGTTTACAGCCCGCTCAAGCCGGTCAGCCTGGTCATCTTCTCCCTTGGTTTCCCGGCCATCTGATTTTACCTTGACCGGACCATTAGCCGGCAGCATTTCGGCCTCGGCATTGGCCCAGCCCCGTAAACATGCATCAAGCAGGAGCGGTGATCTGACCTTGCTCATCACAGGACCATTGGCCGATGACGACGATGCGTCAGCAGATGGCTTTTCCAGTTGCAAGCCAATCTGGGTTAGACCCTCAGCAGTGTTCTGCAGCCAGCCTTGCCGAGACATGTCATCGGCCTTGATGGCCTCAATCAGATCATTGGTGATGGACGACATATTGCCGATATCGTCGGCCAGGTTTCGGAACCAGTCGTCTTCCCCGCCTTCAGCCTTGGGCCTGCGGGCATCAAGCCGGACGATTACGCCGCCATCCGGCATTTGCTCAGTGATTGTGCCTGTTTCGCTATCGACAATCACTGTTTGGTCGGATTCATCGCCGACCGTTACCCGCAATGGTCCTTCTTGGCCTGCCACTAGCCTTGTTCCCAAATCAGCGACCGGCATCGGTCTGGTTGCACTGCGGCAGGCAGCGCAGTGAATTTAACCCATAACGGCCTGAATTGCTACCAGAACCACTGCCAATCCCATCGTAAGCCAAAATATTCGACTGGCTCCAATCGCAACAGGTTTGATCTCGCTTGGTCTAACGCCTGCCAATTCGGATCGACTTCACCTATGCGGGCCATCAAATATCCTCCGATGATTTTCGGTCGCCCGGCAGTAAACATCCCGCGATGGCCTCCCTGATCCACTTGGCAACCTCCCCGGTGGTGTAGGCTCCCGCACCGAACAGCATTACGTCAGGCTCCTGTTCCCACTTCTCCAGTAGGATCATGAGTTTTCTTGGCGCGTGACCGTCCTTGCCGCGTTGACATTTGGGATCAGCGCGCTTGATATCGGCCAATTCCCTTTTTGAAAGCTCGTTGTCGCTCCAATGGGTCATGGGGTTCCTCCTTGTTCGGTCATCACTATTCAATTCCTCAAAATCGTCGACCGCCGCGTGTTGCGTTCGGTCGTGGTGTCCAACACTTCCTCAAGGATTCGCTTTTTCAACTCGTCGCACGCCAAGTTGAGATCAGCCGCCTGCCGACCGCGCATCGCAGAGAAGAAACCATTCTCCCGGCATCCAACAATGCCAACGGTCGTTATCTTCCCCTCCAAGCATAGCGCCAGCAACTCCTTGACCATATCCACGATGTCAATCTGATCTTCAGACATCTTGTTCGGCGTGATTAGCTTCGGCCCGGTCATATGGTTCGTTCCTCATAGGGTTGGCGATTGATTTCCGCGCTCCTTCAGACGCTCCCAACGATCAGAGGCATCCAACGGAACAGTTTTCCCAGACCAATTGCTGCGTTTCCATTCGCCAAAAACTTCAGGCTCATATTGAGTGTAATAACGCAAAATCTCAGGGGAAGTTCTGGCAAATCCTTCAATAGGAAAGGTTATGTCCTCTATACGATCTGGCAGAATAAGCATCTGCTTGACCGGCATTAATGAGCCAGCTCGCACAATCGCAGGTGCCGCAACCAGCACAGCGCCAAGCCCAGTCAGGAATGAACGGCGGGTGACGGCCATTATTGCAGATTTCCCTTCGTCCTTATCGGCACAACAGTTCCCTTGTGGTCACTGTCCTTTGGCTCATCATGATCCGGCAGCATCTCGATCAGCTGCCGCATCCGGTCCAATTTTCCAATCATCGCGTTCTTTGCAAGATTACCACAATCATCGCACACAGACGCATCAATGATCGTCCGCCCGTGCATCTTGATTAGTTCGATGATCTCTTCAAGGTCAAGGGACATGGATACCTCCTGTTTAGCACTGCTAATGCCTGTGCTTGTCCACACGGCTCTTAAGAAACTCAAAATCATCGGCGTGTAGCAGGATGGTCATGCCATCGGCTTTCGGGGCATTCTTAAGCGGTCCAGCATACACGATATTGTCGTCAACCAGCATCACGCATGTCCCGATCTGGACCCCTTCGCACGGAGCGGCGTAAAATAAACCGGTTGTCATTGGCTATCTCTACTCATCAATCGAAGTACCCCGCCGCTACGCCGCCCTTCTTGTGCCGCCGCAGCCATTCGGAATGCTCATCAACTTCAATCGCGTGAGTCTCTGCATCCGTGTTCAGCAAGCCGGCATCGCGCATGAACTTTAGGGCCTGTGTACTTGAATCGCATAAATCGTCGTATTTGTGTTTCGGAAACTCTTCCATTTCCTCAATACACATTTCCGCCCAATCCCTTGCAGGAGCATAGACCAACAACTGTGAGAACGTCGGCTGCACTGCGTATGCCCGCGCTTCCTTCGATCCCTTCACCGGACATAGTTGCACGCCGAAATCCAGCCTACCATATCGATTTTGCAGCTCCTGCGCAGCACTCATTCCAGATGCCTTGGCCTCGATCAACAGGTTATCCACCTTGAACCGCTCGCAGGTATGCTTCACCCATTCCATCAAGCCCCACTTGGCCTGTGTTCGAACAATCCATTGACCTTTACTCTCACCAGGCAACGCCGGCATGCGCGGTCCAGAGAATTCCAGATGCTTGCGCCAGGCATGCACGAGCATCGCCCGGTTAAGCCCTTCCTCGTTCTGGAATATACCCCAAATGGTTAACGCGCTCGGATCGTTTCGCTCTTGCTCCGTAAAGGCCGAATCAAGCGACGCCATCACATAGTCAAATACAGGGAATTTTCCGTCCGCGCTCTCCCATAACTGCCACCATTCCCGCTTGAAGATGCCGCCGCCTCGAGGGGACGGTTGCTGGCCGTATTGTCCGGATTCCGCGTATGGTCCGATATCAGTCTTGATAGCGCTCCATACATGCTCAGGAAACCGCTCCGGCCATGCCAGAGTATAGTTGATCTCGTCGGGCGTGCCGTCGTCGAACCGTGGATCATACCAACCGATCGACGTCCGCAACGGTTCGTAATTCTCATCAGTCTGCCGATCGTAGTCGTATTCCATCGGGATCATCAGGTGCTCATAGGCCATGCCCTTGTCCAGGATCACTCCCGACACGTCATCGCCGTGCAACCGCTGCATGATCACAACAATGGCACCGCGCTCCATGTCGTTCAGGCGGTTCGACATCGATTCCCGAAACCATCGCGCCGTTTCTGAGCGTATGATCTCCGATTCGGCCTCCTTTACGTTGTGTGGATCGTCCAAGATGATTCGGTCGCCGCGCTCGCCAGTGCCGACACCACCAACCGACGAAGCCAGTTTCCAGCCCGTCGCCTTGTTCGAAACGATCCTGTCCCCCAGCTTCACAATCTGGACCTTATCGCCATAGAGTTCTTGGTATTCTTGGGATGTAACCAGCGCCCCAAACCGACGATTGTCCCGCTCGGTCAGCATCGCCGAATACGAGAACGTCACATAGCGCAGATGTGCCCCGACCGTGGCCCATTCCCATGCCGGCCAGAACACATCCGTCAGCAGCGACTTCATGAAGCCAGGCGGGACGTTGATCAGCAGCCGAGTGATTCGACCTTCGCTCACCGCCTGCAAATGGTCGCAAATAGCCTCAAGCGGCCATCCGTCCACAAATACCGTCTGCGGCTCGAGGATATGCCAGAAGTGCTTGACGAACCGCAGTAGCCCGCCCTCGCCGAGGAACAACGCCCGTAACTGGCGCCGATCAAACTCTTTCCGTAGTTCAATGCTGCGAGTGCGAATGTCAGGATCTACGATATTCATCATCCCACTTGATTGTGCCTTGCTGGCATCGGTATTCGTGCCCCGCCGGCTGCGCAATTGATATTACCACCCGCCGCGCCTCGCACTCAGCCAGCGTCATCGGTCCGGTCATCGCCGCTATCTCGCCAGCTATGCGGAGGATGAGCCAGAAGGTCATTCTGCCGCCTCCGCAAGTTGATGGCGAAAGGTCGCACCGATGTAGCGGGATAGCGGCAGCGGAATCTTTGCGATCATGGCACTCGCCATTTTGCGCTGCGATGATTTCGATCCGCAGCCACGATCACCACAACACCAACTCCAATCCAGAAATAGGCGAACTCAGAGTCGGTCATCGGACAACTTCAGAAAAATAACAATTGGCACGACGAGACAAAAGGTTGCCACTATAATACTAACCTCGCGATGCGATGGTTCCCCGAAGACAATGAACATGAAGATAGCCCACGGTATGACCGCAAGGATACTAAGGCATCCAACATATTTCCGAACCAAAGCAAATTTACTGTCAGTCATCATCACTACCTCGCCTTGAGAACTACAATCGTCCAAGCCATCGCTCAGAGTCGGTCATGCGTTTCTATTCCGGTAGAAATCATTGCAGGCTTTCTCTGCCGCGCAGTAAGAATTATGGGCACAAAATCCACCAAGATCGTGTCGCGTGCCATCAAACGGTGTAGCGCCAATGACCTTTGCACTCGCTGTATATCCTTCACCATCGAATGTGATGATGAATGTGAACGCGCCCTTGACAGCACCCCAACGTTCCTGTCCTGGAAACATCTCAGACATTCGTTTGAACTTTATGCTCATGGTTTACCTGATCATCCAGCGACAACGGCACTTACCTTCTGCTGCGCTTCTTTGGCCCTAAGCAGCCACCGCTCTGCCCATTGGCGGTCGCCATTGTAATATTCCTCAATAGCGAGTTGAGCCGCATCCAACGCTTCCGAAACCTCGCTGGGATAGACCCACCGCACTAACTCACCATCCCAATATCGGGCGTTGTCGTCTCTCATGGCAGCGTCCCTTCCGCCTTCCGGCGATACCAAGTAGTCTTGCTCATCGGCGGCTTGGTGTGAAGCCACGGCTTGTCGCGTTTCTCGCCTAGCCGAGGTCGACCTAGTTTAACTTCTGGCGGGCTGGCCGTTATCCCAGCTTGTCCAAGCTCTGAATGCGCCACCTTCCGAGGCGATAACGTCTCGCCGCCAGAATTCTTTATTGGTTTCTCCGACTCGTGACGGGTCGCTACTCCCGAGTGCAGGCAACTTTCGTCGGACGGGCCATGACCGCTCTGGTCCAAACGAGCCGGAGAACTCTTGGCCGCATAGTTCGCCTCGCGCATGGCGCGGAGGGCATCGGCCTTTGATGGAACCTTTTCTGACATGAACCCATTATGGGACTATTTCGGCACCATTGTCAATCCGTCATCTTCCCCAGCTCGCCGATAACCCAAACAAACGCCACGGCGTGCCCAATAACTTGAACCGCCACATAAACCGCCAGCAACGTCATGTTTCACCCTCCTCATGGTCGATTACCTTCGATTGATCCTCAAGCAATAGCCTGGCCGACTGCGCTAGCTCCTCAGCTAGCTCCTCGTTCGATAGTTTGGCGAACTCATTGAGAATCCTGAAGTCTTTCCGCTCTACGAAGAGTCCCAGCTCGGACCCGGCCATCTTGATCGCAGCGTTCGCAACCTGGCCCTCATAGACGAATACCTCGGCAATCTCGTCCTCGTATTCACCGTCGCCGACCTTCACTCGCCGGCTGATCTTCACTGGTCGACGGCCTAGCGCCTTCTCTGCGTTCTCAAGCAGCGCTTCGATGACATACGCCTTGTTTAGGGCGAGCCGATTTTCTCTTTTCCCTTGTAATTCCAATACCCTATCGATGATGACTTGAGTTGCCTTAAGCCTAACCGCGTTCTTACGATTTGGCCTATAGCCAGCCGCCGTGTGAGCAGCATCGCTTGTCATCCCTCTCGCGAGGCCCTGTGCGTAGATTTCCCATTTTTGATTTTCCAGTGCCGGCACAATGATTTAACCTCACTGCATCCTGATCACTTGCGACAGATTCGGTGCATCGTTGACGTTCTTCAACAACAGCTTGGTGAACCTCGACTTTTCCGATTTTGGGAGTTGATGAAGAATGGCGCCGATCGCCACGCCTAGAATGGCGATTTGTGCCTCGAAACCTACATCTTCGGCATGTCGGAGCATTACCCCGTGGATGGCTGCCTGCACATCCTGGGCGTAGAATTGCGTCGTTGCGTCGAGTTCGAACGTAGGCACGGGCTTTTTCCGATATAAGCGCGGTTTGCGGATCTTGAGGCAATATCCGGTTTTACTGACGGTCTTGATTCTAACCCCTAGCAAACGAAGTTGGCGAACAAATACTCGCAGATTGTCTCGACCACTTTTACACGATATCACGCGATCAAGCTCGGCATAAGGCACGACCTCCCCAGATTTATTTGCGAGGGCGTCATATAGCCTTTGCTGTGTGGTTGTTAAGTTCATGTTTGGCCTCACGAATCAGGTGAACCGAGGCGTCCCGAATGCCCCGCAATAGCCTCGCTCGGTACCGTCCGCAGCATCCTTGTGGGCTAGACGCCATGCCATGCAGTCGGAGGCGATGCAGTGCGATCCTTTAGGAGAACTTCCGTCAAACAACCTATTGATTGAAATTACACTTTCTTTCGTTGCTTCTCCTGCCCGAATCATCGGACACCATCGCGTCTTCGCTTCCTTTTCAGTCATAATATCCTGCATATTAACTCCTTTTATGATGCAAATTCGTTCTTCGGAAGCCGAAACAACACCTCGCGCAATGTTTGTTCGTCATCATCCTCTGCGCGGTCTATTTTGCTGATTTGTGTAAGATTCTTCCGTTCGATCTGAGGCGGGGTTTCGTCGCCCTTCATCTTCCGCAGCCCGCTCATGATTGCATCGGCAGTCTGGTTGAGAATCCCACCAACCTCGGTCGCCTTCCTTACGGCTTCGTCACGCTCCTGGCTGAGCCGGCGCACCTTCTCTGCGCACTCGGTAGACATATCTTCGATTTCCCGCGCCTGCTGAGCGTTCTGCTCTTTGAGCAACGCAATCAAACGATCATCGTTATCTCCCTTGATCTGGAGGTGACGAATATCGCTTTCCATGCAGGCAACTTCGATTGATGTGGTCATATCATTAGTCTCCATTAGTCACTTGTGATGCGGCTTCTTCGGCAGCCCATCGCCGTTGATCGACCTCGATCTGACGGTCAACCCATCGATTGAGTTTCCAAAGGTCATATCGATGGCGCCAGACCTGCCAGAACCAAATCCTAACCACATCCTCTTCACGATCCTCGTCCGGGTTGCAGCAGAAGCAGCCCGTCCAGTCGCCTCCATAATAGCCATCTCTACCACCGCTGCCACCGCAAGTCGGACAGACTGGGTGAAACAAATCGCGGATTCGGCTCAGCATGGTCTCTCGCTCCCTATTGATCACAGTGCTTCAGATATTGTATGCGCGTACAGCACAGCCTTGTTGTACGCATTCTCGGCCGCGTCCTGATCGGTTCCGAAAAACCTGACCACGGGCACGGCAAGCGGTCCATCGTTGGACGCTGCGTAAAAATGCCAGTTATCCACCCATGCGCATGTATTTGTTGGCCGCTTGAGAAGCTTCAACTCAGCTCTGCCGATGCAATCGTGACGGACGACGATCATGGCTTAATCCTTTCGATCACGCGGTTTACGGCCTCGACAATCGGATGCAGACCGGGAAGACAGTCTCTAATCTCTGCATCTTGGCTGGGACGGTCGATCATTCCTTCTGCGGATAGCATATCACGGAATTCGCTTTCATGGATGTGCCCGAGGCGGAAACGGTTTCGTGACCGTTCAAGACGCGCAACGCGGAGCGTGTAAATTGGATTAAGATTTCCGGCCATGGTCATTTCCTAATTTCAGTCTTTTTGCGAGGCGATCTTCCAGATATTCAATATAGCCTGCTGCAAATTTCTTATCGCGACGGAATTGGATGAACTCGGCTCCGGTCATATCCCCTTTATGCTGATTACACTCCTGACAAGACAACAATTCATTGTTCTTTAGTGGCGTTGCAAATCCAATGCGGCACTTAGGTATATCATGATCGACGGTCGCTCGATCCGAAGGATGCTGGGCTCCAACGCGAACTGGATGGCGACAATAATAGCACATGCCACCGAATGAACCCATAAGACCAGCGGCTTTCATATGACTTCCTTTGGCATCAGCGGGGCAAGACGGGTTCCAAATCCACTTGCCGCCGCTCGCCTCTCGCCCCCTTTCGTTGGTGTTGTGGAGCCCGTGCGGCAGGCCCCGTGTCTATACCGACGATGGATTCCAATTCGGCCCGCAATGCACCTTCCTCAAGGCCGGGAATGATTTCCGTCGTGGTTACATATATCATACGATCCAAAACTCGTCGAAACCCAACTTGATCCAAAGACGCGAACGCAATCGATTTCGGCACGATGGCCGTAACATTGCGTATCGGATCGTGGATCATGCGGACATGGCGAGCCTTGATTTTCAGCCAGTCCATTGCCGTCTCGCGATCCGGCAGAAAGTCCACCGACTTCGATACGATATCCGCCAAGGCCCAAGCCAATCTGAATTGGCGCAAATTACGCGGCACTCTGACCGTCACCATGACGCCGGTATTCGTCGGAACCTCGTTGAGAATGTCGGCGGACACGGCGTCGACCGGGACGAGGTGAGCACCTTCACGACGCATGGGGATTTCAATGCTCACTTCTGATCCTTGGATTCATATCCGCAATCGAAAACATGAAAAACCATCCCGCCCGGATGAAATGCGGTCCCGACAAACGTCCCGAGTGCATTGTCATCACAGAGCCATCCCGTGCCGGCGACAAAGAATCCGCGCTTGCGCTGAACGTTTGACGGCACCACGACCACCCAGACGCGAAGATCATCACCTTGGAACGCCGCAGACAGCACGCGGGCATGGTCCGGCATATCGATCACGTTCGAGAACGGTTGAAGCGTGAACTTCCAAATCTCTTGGGTCATGATTTGCTTTCGCATGCGCGGCATTCCACGCGCTCATCGTATTGCTCAATCGGACACGCAAACGGCCATTTGCAGCGCGGGCAGTGAACGGTGATATAGCGCATGGCTATTCCTCCGCACTCAAAGCAGTCTGCCGGCGGCCGAAGGCGATAACAAGATCCTGGAAGTCTGGCGGGAAAATCGCCTTCTCATGCGGCTGAATTTCATCGTTGAAATAGGTCTCCAACCACCCACCATCCGCAGCATGGGCGATCTTGTCGAGGCGGTCACTGAGCCAGCCTTCATAGTCCGTATCGATATCGGGACCTGCCTTTTTGGCCTTCACGTGGCCGCTACTGATCGGATCATCCTTTGGCGCTGGCGCGATGCCGATCATCTTCGTTTCGACCTCGGACGGGCTAGGAACTCGCGGCGGAGTGATGTCAGTTGCCTCCGCAATCGTGCGGCCCTCATCCTCGTCATAGATCCCAGCAAACCCGAAGGCATATCGCGCTGCCTGGATCATCGCTTTGTGACGCAACATGCGATGTTCCATCTTCCATGGATCGGTAGAACGTCGGCACTCGGACAGATACTCCGTAACCGTGACCGGATATTTTCGGTCCTTGCGGTACATCTTGCAAGTACATGCGATCAGCTTTCCCTCGTCGTCATGCTCCATCTCGAACTCGAACCCGTCGCAATTTGGATTGGAGTTGACGAGGTTAACCCATCCGTCAATAGATACGATGGGAACGATGCCGCCGCCTTTTCCAGGAAAAGCATAAATTTCCTTGGTTAAAGGATTCAAATCATAAGTCTTAGCCACGATCAGGAACGCGGCAAATTGCTCTGGCGTTGCCGTAGCGAGGCCACACGTCGCGCGAACCGTCTTGGCAAACTCCTCCTCACGCAACAGATATTTGTCTGCCATGTGGGCGAGCAGCATCTTCTTTGGCTGGATGGTGGTTACTTGGTTCATCGGACTACGCTCCGCTCTTCTGTGGTTGCGCCAGGCACCGCAATGCCAGCTCGGACGGCCCTCTGCGCCAGATCGGTGAGGAATTCTATCACACGCGGGTCGTCTTTGAACTGCTCAAAGACCTTCGCGGCGTCAATTGCGGTGACGACCATCTCCACACGGACGCTTGCCGCTTTGCCGCCGCCGCCTCTGATCTGGCTTGATGGAGGTGGAACATTCGTCTTGACCGGTTCTGGGGCAGGCGGCGGCGGTTGGTTGGATTCGGCGGCCATCCGTGCAGCTTCTGCATGCTTACGCGCAACCTTGTCAGCAGCCTCCTGTGCGAGCTTGGCGGCTTTGCGTTTGGTATTTTCCCATTCCCCCATTGCATCTCGCAACTTGCCTGCAGCCTCGTCGGCACGGTCGCGAAGCGGAAACCAGACGGCGCGGATACGCCTCTGCTCGGCAAGCAACGGATCATTCAATGCGTCGTAATGCTTCTTCGCCTCGCCGCGCAAATCCAGGAACCGTTGCTGCAGGCTGCGCGCCTTGGATGACTGCTCGTCCGATTCAATAACGGCGAATTTGGCGAGTTGTTGCGCGGACTCGTCGATATTGTCCGAGATCACATTGTGCGGAGATGCGCCGGTCGCTCCATCTGGCACAGCTAACATTGAACCGCTGGAATTTTCCACGAGAATCGATGCCACGGTCTCATAGCTGTCCGGCCACGGCTCGTTTCTTTCCGCGACTGCCCTGTACGTTTCCTCGCTGATCGGATTACCGCAGACGTGCGTCCAGATGGTCTGCGCTGCCACCACGTTGCCGCCGACGACTGCGAAAAGTTTACCGCCATCCCACCAAATCGCCACTGGCTCCCAGCCGATACGCTTGGCGCGCTTGTTTTCCTCTTTCTCGTAAATGCCCTTGCGGTAGAATCCTGCAGTCGGATCATCTTCAAATGCCTGCGGTTTGCCGAATTCCTTTGGGTAGACATCTCCCATTTTGGCTTTCCAATAATGGTATGCGCCAGTCCAATAGGCGACCTTCTCAGCTTGTGATTTTTCAGTCATTATTTATTTTGTCCTTTGTCGAAGCAGCCGCTAAAGCCTCGCGTCTGTATCTTCCGTTTACCCTTTGCGAACGGCATCGACTTGATCTTCGGACCAAAGCCTTTCGGCACGATGGTGACACGCTTCTTGCGGGACTTTGGCTTGCCACCGTCGCCGCCAAATTCGGCATACAGTCTTTCGGCAATCTTGAACGGATCAAGCCTGCGTTGACTCCAAAATTCCGCCTCGTTCATGCTATGCTGTTCGCGATGGCACGATGGGCACAGCGAAACCGCGAATCGATCATCCGGTTTCTTTCCCATGGCGAAAAACCCGATGCGGATATGAGCTGCTTCACATTGCGGACCACGACCGCACGTGACGCAGAAACGATTGCGTAAGAAGTGCAGATATCCATCGTCGTGCAATCTCGGACGACTCATCCCATCCATCCCGTCGCGAGGGCAAAGCCAAAGAGGACCGTGCCAAGAATTGAATAGGCCCCGTACTCAGCGACCTTCATTCCGACATAGGCGGCAGCGTCGAGAGCATTCGGTTCGCGGATCATGCTGTTTTCTCCTTGTCTACCCAAAACTTCCAAGCATCAAAGACAACTGATCGCCAGAACGCATGCCAACTCAGGTGACATTTGCGGCATAGCCAAACGACTACCAGCGGTAATTCATGATCAGGGTGATGCATCTCAGCTTTTTCGGCACCGCAGATACGGCATGGCTCTGGCGTGAGTTTGCCGCGGCGCTTGTATTCTCCAGCGTAAGAGCGGGCCGCGTCACGTTTCTTGTGTGATTCGCTCAAGGGATGCGTTTGTCGCCATTTCCGCATATAGGCGGCATGGCAATCCGCGCAGTATCGCTGATCTGGACGATCATGTTCCTTTGAACATTTCGAACAAGCAGCCATGGTTTTGTCTCGACCCATGACAGTATCCTATTTGACTAAATCCGCCCCGTCAACAGTTTTGTCAGTGCTCCGTTTGACGATTGGCAAAAATTTAGATATACGCTGGCTATGGACCTTTATGACGACCGAGCCGCCTATCGTGCGGTGATGACCAAGATTGAGGCTAAGGTTCCCAACCGCTCGCCGCAGACGTGGCTTGCGGAGCAATTGGGCGTTACGAGGCAGGTGGTTCATTGGTGGCAGGATCATGGGATTCCGCAGCACCACGCCGATACGATTGCTGGCCTGCTCGATATGTTTCCTGCACAAGTTTGCCCCGGTTTGGTAATCACATACCTACCAGAATCAATCTTTAGTTCCATTGTGCGACGCACAACCAGCAAGAAAACGTTTCCCGTGGTATTAATAAATCTTCTTAAGTTGGGCCTTGGGATCGAGAAACAGCCCAATCCTACACCAAAACCAGCTAAAGATCACCAAAGATCAGTACAGATTGCCACAGAACAGCCCATGAAGCCGATTGGCGGGTTCATACCGATCTCGGCAGAGGAACTGACGAATCAGCGCGACGAGGCGCGGAAGGCCGGAGCGGACCTTAGCATTCGGTGGCGGTCGAAGTGACCACTGTCATCTGCCTGCCGATGCCACCGTCTGGAAACGGCCTGTTTCCCGGCCGCTCGCGCCGCTACCGTTCGCCAGAATACAAGGCGTGGGCCGATGAGGCTGGCTGGGAATTAGCGCGCCAGCGGCCCGTTTCTGTGACAGGGCGGGTATCCCTGTTAATCGAGGTAGCAGAGCCAAAGACGAAACGGGCGACCGACGTTACCAATAGAATCAAGGCCGTGGAAGATTTGCTGGTGTCCCATGGGGTTATCCAAGGCGACGACCAGCGATATGTTCGGCGGGTGACGGCTGAATGGGCTGACATAGACGGCATCCGGATAACGGTCGAGGCAGTATGAAAACCAAGGGGGAGATATGGCTAAAAAATACGAGGATTTTCTGGCAAGCAAGGCCATTCGAGCACAGGAACGGCAGGAGGATTTGTTTATTTCCGATTTGGTAGCTGCGGAATGAGAAATCTCCCGATTGTTCGGTCATC
>ERZ1292625.1031-Hain-H41-01um-R1-1031-length-36652-cov-6_pt1 | contig 36652 bp, 49 predicted proteins | sample MGYA00564400_ERZ1292625 | MGnify/ENA primary metagenome ERZ1292625 (study PRJEB36523, sample SAMEA6512639) | groundwater metagenome | collected 2019-01-08 | study: AquaDiva: Metagenomics assemblies of 32 groundwater samples
CGAGTACGCGGTGCGCATCAAGGGCGGCGACAACGCCGGCAAGCTCGTGTCCATGTGGCAGAGCAGGCCGAAGGGCATGCTGGAGAAGTGCGCCGAGACCCTGGCCATTCGGCGCGCCTTCCCCCGCGAGGTCGGCGGGCTCAGAACCGACGAGGAGATGGGCAACGCGCACCACGAGGAGCCGGAGACAGTCGAGACCGAGGCGCCGCGCGCATCTCTCCCGCCACCGCCAACGAGCAGGCCGCCAGAGCCAGAGGCCGAGGAGCGCAGCATCTACCAGCCGAGCAAGGAACAATCGGCCAGGCTGACGGCGATTCTCAAGAAGGGGAAGCTCGGCCCAAGCGAACGGGCTCTGCTCGTGACGGCGCTCGGTGACGCCGAGACATTCGACGACTACGACGACGTGCTGGCCGCAGCCGACCGGGCGGCCAGTAGGGCGACAGAGAAACAGGAGGCATGATGCGACGCTTGCCGCTTTGGTTCACGGTCTCTTTGGCTGCACTGTGGGCGGTTGTCAGTGCTGGCACCCTGATTTCCGGCGGCTCGGGCTGGTGGCACGTTGTCCTGGCACTGTCGGTGCTTGGCCTGGCGCTTAGCATTGCGGCCTGGCGGAAGAGCGCCGCGAAGGCGCAGCCCAACGCCAAGGCACAGAGAAGGAAGGCCCCATGAGTCACAAGCTGACAGCGCGCCAGCGCGTGCAGTTGCTCGAGGCCGGCGCGCGCAGCTGGGCTGTGGCGAGAGAGGCCATCCGGCAGTGCCCGAAGTGTGGGGACCGCGCCCAGGCGGCATTCGACCCGCAGGGAGAGAAGCTGACCCTCGTCTGCTCCTGCGGGTACACCTGGGACCGCAAGCCGCTCGATTCAGATACCAGCCGGGAGGTGAGCAAGTGACGACCTACAAGAGGGGCGATGTGGTAATCAGCCGCTGGGGGCCGTCCGTGATCGTACGGGCCGTGGAGGGCGGGACCTACCTGCTCGCCTGGTACGGGCTTGCGACAACGCGTGATACGGTGGAGGCCCTCCACTTCGAGATTGCGCCAGAGGACGCCATCACGGGCCTTCTCGTTGTACCAGAGCAGCTGCGCAAGCTGCGAGCGTTGGTGCTCGAGGGCATCGTTCCTGGAGCGCAACTGGAGGCAAGGCCGTGACGACCACCACCAAGAGTTACTGCCGTTCCTGTGGCGCGGAGATCCTGTGGATCACGACGCCCAACGAGAAGAAGATGCCGGTCAACGCCGCGCTCACGAGAATCATCACGATCGACCACGACGAGCGCCAGGTCGGGTCTGCCGCGGGGCATGTCTCGCACTTCGCCACCTGCCCTAAGGCAGACGCCTGGAGGAAGGAATGAACCTCTACCTGCTACGCCACACATGGACTTCAACCCGCACCCTCGGCACACTGTACAAGGACGGAGAGCCCTTCTGCTTCACCTTGGAGGACGCCGACCGCTGCATGTTCGGCCTCCCCAAGATCAAGGCCCAGACCGCAATCCAGCAAGGGATCTACGAGACGGTGGTCACCTTCTCCCAGCGGTTCCAGAAGCCCATGCCGCTCTTGTTGAACGTGCCCGAGTTCACGGGTATCCGCATCCACTCGGGCAACACCGAGGCCGATACCGAGGGCTGTATCCTGGTCGGCCAGCAGCTCAAGCTGGACTCGGTGCTCTCGAGCCGGCTTGCCTTCTCCGCCCTAATGGCGGCCATCCGCGCCGGCACACGTCTGGGCAAGGTTCACCTGCAGATCGTCCGTGGTTCCCTGACGGACCAGGCGGGGACGCTGCTCGAGGAGGCCTGGACCTGATGGGCTGGGGATACCGCATAGGGCGGACCAAGAAGTGGGCGCTTTGGCTCCGCTGGCCGCCGACCCTCTTCTTCCGCAAGCACATAGGCTGGGAGGAGAGGACCGTGACCGGCGCAGCCATCGAGGGGCCAGCCGCCCTCGTGGGCCTCGACTACCTGGGCATCGGCACCACACATGCTCAACCGGGAGTCGTCAGAACGAGCGTCCCGGTCACCAGGTACTACCAGTGCGTGGTCGGCTGCATCGAGGTCAGGTACAGGCCAGGGAGGAAGCCATGAGCAGGTCTCACCACAGGAAGCGCCAGCACGTGGACAACTGGCTCTCAGAGCGGAGGACGGACGACGCCTACACCGGTCTCCGGGGCGCCTGCTGCGGCCACCACCCGGACACCCACGACCTCCTCGTGGGCTGCCTCCTCTGCGACTGCCAGGAGGGCCAAGACATCGAGCTCCCTGGCCAGATCTGGTACGAGGAGGCACCTGCGCTCGTCAGCGCAAGCCCCAGCGACATCGACCGGGCCGCCAGGCTGCTCGGCATACGCTGGCAGACAGAAGAGAGCACCGGCCACAGGTTCTTGGAGATCAAGGACTTCCGGCGTGTGGCGCACGCTGTACGGCAGCGCCAGGACCTGGAGAGGCGGGCCTACGCACCCTGGGCCACGGGGTCAACTGTGCCGCTCTATGCCGTGGGTCGCGCGCGCGAGAGAGAGGAGGGTGGGGCGTGATGGCGAAGGAAATCTGGAAGTACCCGCTTAAACCGACGGCTGTGGAGCAGCTCGTTGATATGCGCCGCGGATCGAGAGTGGTGCACGTTGGTGAGCAGTACGGGTTCGTGTGCGTGTGGGCTGAGACCGATCGCGAGCAGCCGGTCGTGACTCGGATGTTCCAGGTCGTTTCTACTGGGCAGATAATCACAGGGCGGTCGAGGTCGCGTAAGGCCGGTGGCACCTGGTCCAAGCCCCAGCCGTTCAAGTACCAGGGGACAGCGATGTGCCCGCCGTACGTGTGGCACGTGTACATGGCTGAGGGGGAGTCGTGATGGAAGAACTAGGGAAGGTCCAACCATGACGGCAAAGCGGAAGCGAAACCGCAAGCCATCGGCCGACCCGGCTCTGCGCACCTCGTACCTGGAGCTCTACGCCGCACGTGACGCCCGCCGCCGGCTGACCACAATCGGCACAGAGCTCGGCATTCGCAAGGAGACCGTGGACAACTGGATGCTGGACCCGACATTCCGGGACGCCATCGCCGAGATCGACAGCAAGCGCCTGGACGCTGCGCTCCAGCTGGCGACCGTCGCCTGGCCTGAGATCGTGGCCGAGCAGACGCGCATTGCCCTGGGCGAGCTTCCTGACCCGCCGGACTTCTCCGGCGTGGACCCGGAGGACACATACACGCTGCGCGCCATGATGGAGGGGCACAGGGCGGCCTGCGCCAAGCGCATCCAGATGAGCACGCGCGCCGCCGAGTTGATCGCTGACCTGCTGGGCGCCCGCAAGCGACAGGATACGTTAGTGTATAATCGCGTTGACACCTTCGGCGGCCTGCCCGATGATCTGCGAGGGCTGGTGAAGGAGAACGAGCGGCTTGACCGGGTGCTGGAGCGAGCCAAGAAGCGCATTGCTCTGGAAGACAAGGAGAAGAGCGATGGGACACACTAAGGCAAGCGCACAGATCACGCTCGACTACGAGCGAGCCTACTGGAACAACACGCTCGACGGGCACCGCAGGAAGTATCCGGAACTCTACGACGGCAGCCCGCCGAGCGTGCCGGTCGTGACTTCCGAGGCCGCGGCCGAGAGCGTGCGCGTGACAGCAGGGACGCTACGATTCGAGGTCCTGCGCTTCATCCAGGAGCGTGGCGCCCAGGGGGCGACAGACGAGGAGATCGTGGACGCCCTCGGGATGGCGCAGAACACGGAGCGCCCGCGCCGGCGGGAGCTGGTGCTGCTCGGGTGCATCGAGGCGACCGGCACACGCACGACGCGCTCAGGGCGACGGGCGCAGGTATGGGTGGTGTGCAATGCCTGACACACCAAGACCGGGGATGCGTGGCCTGGACATGGAGGTTGCAATGGAGCACATGAGAGCATTGTGGAAACGACAGGAGGAACATAACGCCAGACACGGACTGGCGCCCGTCAAAGAGATGACGCTGGACAGCGTTGCGATTGCCGGCTGCGTCATCCTGGAGGACGGGAGAAAGTTTCCTTGGGTTAGCTACATTCACGGCAGCGTGACCTTCGGGGGTGATTGTCTTGATGCCTGAGGACATCAATGGGTGCATCGAGGCAACAGGCACCAGGACAACGCGCTCGGGGCGACGCGCGCAGGTATGGGCGGTGCGGCCATGACTACGGTCAAAGGCTACGAGTATGGGCCGCCAGATGGCGACATCAACTGGTTGGACACTGACCATGTGAAGGCCGTGCTCGTGAAGATCGACGGACTCACGGAGGTCAACGAATCCGAGAAACAGGACCGCCGCGAATCCTGCTGTGCACAATTCACGCTGGCACTGGGCGCCGTAGAGAGGAAGAACCGATGAGACTGCCGTGGTCACGCAAGACAGAACAAGAGACGCAACCACATCCAGAGTCTGCGCCATCGCAGGTGGCGGAGTCAGATTCGCAAAAGCCCGCGGCTAACCGCTGGTACTGGGGCAGCAATGCCAACTGCGAGAAGTGCGGGTACTCGTTCTTTGAGAGCTGCATGCCTCCCTTCGAGTTCCACCGCATGACGGGCGACATCTCCTGCGTGTGTCCAGGGTGTGGGCATGCCTGGACAGCGACGGCAGGAGCCTAGTGGCTGTAGCCGTGCACGACGACGCCCGGGTGATGTTCAACGACCTGCGCGCACGCGGGTTGCTCAAGCGCTACGAAGCAGCCGAGCTCTGCGCCGCCAACCCCAACAACTTTGCAGAGCATTGCTTCGGCGTCGAGCAGCAGCCGCTGCATGAGCGCTGGCACGACGCCATGCGCCGGCACCGCCGCAACCTATTCTGGTGTCCTCCTGAACACGGCAAGACTTGGCAACTCGGGTTCGTCCGCATGATCTGGGAGCTGGGACGCGACGTGCAGCGATCCTTCGCCCACTTCTCGGGCACGGCCGACATCCCTGACGCCAACCTCGAGCAGGTGGCAAAGCATATCCACAAGAACGACAAGGTACATCAGGTGTTCCCGCATCTGCGGGTCGCCAACTTCAAGCGCACGAAGGGCGGCACATTGGCTCTGTGGGTCGAGCGGCCGAACGAGCACACGGACCGTGACCCAAGCATCCGAGCCGCGGGCATCCTGGGCCAGATCATGGGCTGGCGCCTGGACGGCATCTTGATGGACGACGTGCTGGACTTCGACAACACCTACACCCGGGGCCAGCGACAGAAGCTCAAGGACCGGCTGGAGAACGAGATCCTGACCCGCGAGAACGCAGAAGCGTGGATGGCGTACATCGGGCACCCGTGGTTTCGGGACGACGCCGGGCACTGGCTGGCGGCCAAGTCTGGCTGGCAATCGTACCGCTACGATGCCGAATGCGACATCGACGGCAAGCCCGGGCCGCCTGGCCTCTGGCCCAGGGCGTTCCGCGACGAGACAACTGGCAGGCTCTCCGGCTGGCCCTGGGAGCGCTTGATGGAGCGCAAGGCCAACACGGACGCCATCACCTGGGAGAGGGTCTGGCGCTGCCGCACGCCGTCCACGCAGCAGGAGCAGTTCCCGCTTGGACTCTTGCTTCGAGCTCGTGAGCGCGGCCGCGGCTGGGAGATGCCACGACCGGCGCCCGAGGGCACGGTGCCGGTGTCGGGAATCGACCCCTCGACGGGCGACGGGCGGGACCTCTCGACCATCGTCACGGTCTGCGTGCAAGCGGGCCAGCTGCAGGTGTTGGACGTGCGAGGCGGCCTGTGGGATGACGGGCGGCTGTACCGTGAGATGCGGACCGTGCTCCGCGCCTTTCCGCGGCATGCTGGGTTCCTGTTCGAGGACATCGCGTTCCAGCGGCTGTACGTGAGAACGCTCAAGCGGCGCGAGGTGATGCGCAGCTACGGCTGGACCGACGACGACATGGACCGTTGCCGGGTGGTGGGGTTCACGACCAGCAAGAAGAAGCACGACACAGCAACGGGCATTCGCTCCATGGCCGTCGACTTCCAGCAAGACCGGGTGACGTTCCCCGAGGGCCAGGGGCCAGAGCAGCGGCACTCGGTCCAGCAGCTCATCGACGGCCTCAACGACTACGACCCGGACCTGCCCGAGGTCCATACAAGCGATTGGGTCATGGGCTTCTGGTTGGCCTACGAGATGCAACGCAGGCTCGGGAGGGGTGCACGGCACCTGGGGATTACTTGACTTGCCAAGGGGCCTTGGAGTCGTGCAAGGCTCAGGAGGTTATCCACATGAGGCGGTGCCAGTCGTGTGGCAGGAAGCAGACGGACAACCCGACGCTCCTCGAGCGGGCGCTTGCCGGCGCGAACGGACTTTGCATCTGCTGGTACGAGGCCACGGCCAGGATCAAGGCACGCGAGGAGCGGGAGGTCCAGGCGATGGAGACCGAGCTACGGATCCAGATGGAGTTGGCCGCTGACAGCGCGCAGGCCTTGCTCCAGGAAGTGGCACCAGTGCACGATCCATGCGGGGAGGCCGAATGTCGAATGTGCAAGAGCTGAGCGAGCAGCAGCAACGGGCTGAGCAGCAGATCCGCAACCTGCTGCTCGACATTGGGCAGAACTGCCTGGCTGCAGAGCGTGAGGCCTTCGCGCGGGATGGGCACCAAGGCCTGGAGAGAGCAAGCTTCCTCCTGCGCCGTCACGGCCTTCCCGCGGCGAAGGTCCAGCACCGAGTCGAGATCTTCGCCGGCCTCATGGGCACGGTGCTCCTCATAGGCCAGAACATGGTGACGGTGCGGCTTATCTGCAAGGACGTGCGAGCGTGGTTCGCTGGTCATGCGGCAGCGGGTCGGCCCGTGCCAGAGATGGGCGTGGACCCGGTGCAGTTACTCAAGAGGCTGGAGGTCAGCGATGGATGAGGTCTACAGGGCAATCGTGAACATCATGTTGGGCGGCATGCTCGGGATTCTTGGGCTCGTCCTCTTCTCGCGCCTCGCAAAGCACAACCAGCCACCGACGCAAAGCACGGACGCCGAGGACGCGGCGCGCGCTTGGGCGCAGCGCAACGGCTACATGATCGGCCGCCCGCCAGACATCCTGCACCAGCTGATGGCGCAGGGCTGGGTGATCCTCAGGCCCGACGCCTGGCAGCAACTGACGCAGGTCCTCGACAAGACACGCCAGCCAACGGTGCGCGAGTGGATCGAGCGCGAAGGACAGCAGGGGGGAAGTTGAACACTCTGGGGCCAGGTGTCAGGCACACCCTGTGCACTCACAAGCCAGGCCACGCCAGGCCATTCCGGCTAGGGGCACCTGGCCCCGCTGTTTCGATGGGAGGTTGCAATGGGTGAGGTGTTGTTTTACGTACACCCCTGCGAGCACCAACTGCGCGGAGCGGTGAGCATCGAGAACCCGAAGCTGACAGCAGCAACGATCCAGTGCCCGTACTGCCTGGAGGACGGCAAGGGTCCTGCGACCTTCGACCTGGCCATGCTGCGGGAAGCTAACTCTGCGGCCACGAAGAAGGAGGGCTGATGCCGACCGCGAACGTCTACCCAACTGCCGACGTGCAGACCAACTGGACCCCGACGCCTGTCGGCGCGCACTGGTCCACGCTCGATGATGCGCCGGCAGCGCCGGCAGACGCAGACTTCGTTGAGACGACCACGCTGAGCGTCGAGGACGAGGTGGCCTTGGGCGACAGCCCGGCGAATACCAGCCAAGTGCAGAGCGTCCAGCCGACCGTCCGAGGTTTTATCGACGACGCCTCGGCCACGGCAAAGATCCGGTTCCAGCTGTTCCGCGCAGGGCCGGTGCAGGTGGGTGGGGACATCGACGTGACCGGAACCAACTTTGGCGGCTACGGCACGACGCCGGCGAACTTCCAAATCACGTGGTCGGGGCTCACGCTGACCAAGGCGCAGTTCGACAGCTGCACGCTGCGCTACAAGCTGCTCGGGGTCTGACCAAGAAGGAGGGACCATGCTGAGAGCGATCCTCGGCGCCCTACTTGGCGCATGCTTTGCCGTGGCGGTGCAGGCACTGCCATCGGTGCACCTGACAATCGGAGAAGCCCAGGCCGTAGGCGGCGTGGCGTCTGTTCCCGTGTACGCCAGCGTCTCTGACGGCAGCGACGTAGCGGGGGTGCTACTGGACGTAGAGTGGAGCGGGCTCGCGCTCGTCGGGCACCGGCCGGGCGAGGCGTTCGCGGCACACGGGGACTACGTGCACACGACAGGGAACGCGGGGTTAGGGAGCGGTTGCGTCGAGGGCTGTTCGACGGGCTCACGGCTCCGCGTTCTCGTCATCGCCTACGGTCAGGCAGGCAGCGACCTGTCGCAGCCGGTGATGTGGCTCGACTTCGGGTGCGATGGCGCTGGCGGGCCGGTGCGGCTCACCTGCCTCGATGTGGGCGCGACCGACTGCGGCGGAAACTACATGACGTTCCTCGCCAACGCAACGCTCGAGGACCCGGCGACCCACGAACTCTGGGAAGTTGCGCTCGGCTACCCGGAGACCGGCACCATGACCGTGAGCGACGGGCGTGTGACGGGCCAGACGACCGGCGACCCGTCCGACTCGCCGTTGCTTTATCCAACGTGGACCATGGTCAAGGCACTGTACAGATAGGGCGCGGAGGTTCTAGGTGGCAATTGAGCTACTGGTACGCGCCGTCAACAATGTGAACCCGCAGGCCGACCAGGGTGGGCTTTGGAAGCGGGGCGAGGTCGTGGTGGTCAAGCCCGTGCCGCACGATGGCTGGGGCAGCCTCGAAACACTAGCCGGGGGCTTCTGGCGCATCACGATCGAGGGCGTAGACTTCACCGACCCACGCGTGGAACTCTGGATAGAGGGCCATACAGACCTACTGGACGACTCGGTTATCCTCGCCAGGAGAAAGCGCTGGATCGACTTGACCGCGCTTCCAAACAGAATCCGCAATGCCCTTAGTTCAACTGGCATTGTTTCGGTGCGGGCAAACGAGACGACCGCGCTCGATCTCGCGGTCAAAACGAGGATCTGATGCCGACGATTATCACCCATACTGTGATCCCCGGAGGCGCTGGAGACTACTCGACTCTCCAGGCGTGGGAAACCGCTCAGCAACGGGATCTTGTAGCGGTCGATGAGGTTGCACGGGCTCTTTGTACGAACGTGAGCGCAACTGCCGATACGACGGTCGCGACGGTCGCGGGCTGGACCTTGGATGCGACACGAAAAATCTTGATCGAGGCCGGGACCGCTCATGGGGGTGTATTCAACACAGGGGCCTATTACTTGAGCCACACAACCGCTGGGGCAGGGCTCACCTTCAACGATCCATCCATGTTTGCCGATGTGACTGGAATCCAGGTCACCACAAGCAACGCCAACGGTGACGGCTTTCAGCAGATCAATTCAAGCGGCACAGGAACGGTCCTGTTCGATAAGTGCATCGTTAGGAACACGAATGCCACCCCTGCGGCGGGCTCTATTGGGTTCTTCCTCCGCTTCTCCATGCGAGTCAACCTGCGGAACTGCCTCATCTACGACATGGGCGAAGGCGTCTGGTGGTTCGAGGCCGCTGGGGTTGGAAACGCCCACAACTGCACCGTCTACAACTGCGACACCTCGGGCTTCCACGCTGCTGGCACGGCCCCGGTGCTCAAGAACTGTGCCACGATGGCCTGTACGGACGGCTTCGTCGGTACCTGGGGTGGAGCCTCCACCAACAACGCAAGCGACGTTGCCAGCGATGCACCAGGCAGCAATCCACAAACCGGCAGCATCAGCTTTGTCGATGCGGCGGGGAAGGATTTCCACCTCGCCTCGGGCGATACGGTTGCCAAGAACAACGGAGCTACCTTGACTGGCGACGCTACTCTCCCTGTGACCGAGGATGTCGATGGCACGGCCAGGCCCCAGGGCGCCGCATTTGACATCGGGTTCGACGAGCTAATCGAGGCGGCCATTAAGACGGGCCGGCTTAGTGCCATCGAGGCGCTGTTGACCTACACCGAGAAGCGCAGCCGCTTGTCTGCAGTCGAGACGCTGGCAACGTACACGGAGAAACGCTCCAGGCTATCGGCGGCAGAGGTGCTGGTGACGTTTGCAGAGAAGCGCGCTCGTCTGACGGCGGTCGAGAGCCTCCTAACCTACTCGGAGAAACGCGCGCTTCTGTCAGCGGTGGAAGCGCTCGCGACGTACAGCGAGAAGCATGCTCGGCTCTCCGCTCTCGAGGCCCTGCTGACGTACAGCGAGAAGCATGCGCGTGTGACTGCTCTTGAGACACTGGCCACGTACACGGAGAAACGCGCCCAGCTGTCGGCCATCGAGACGCTGACGACCTACAGCCTGAAGCGGGCACGGCTCTCGGCGGCGGAAACGCTCGTCACCTACTCAGAGAAGCGCGCTCTCCTGTCGGCCATCGAGGTGTTGGTTGATTACCTGGCAACCGGCGGGGCGCCAGGGGGCGAGACAGCTCGCCTGACAGCCATCGAGGTGCTGATCACGTTCACGGCCCGCCAGCTGGCCCAGCAGTACCCGATGGACGCCACAATCAGGACGCGGGTCGGGCACCTGCTCAGGCCCCAGGTGTTCGTGCACCCGACACGGAGGAAGCCGACGTGACGCGCCGAGACTTCATCACCAAGCTGAGCGCAGCCGTTGGCCTCATGGCCGTTGCGCCATCAGCCGTGCGCTGGGCCATGGTTGCACCAGAGGCTCCGATGGAGCCATTGGACTTTACTCTGCTCTCGGGTGAGCTGATCGACTTTCACCGCGAGATCATCCTAAGTGGCGGCCTCAGCTTTGTGACCGGGGTGCCGCTCATCAGGAGCGAGATGTTGCGAGAGGTGTAGCGTGACGCGTTACCTGACGCCATTCTCCCCGCGGCGCTTCTCGCGGGCCTTCGTCTCGCCCAAGATGCCCGGCCCACCAGGAGGCGGCCCGCCTGGGTTGCAGCGCGTGGGCCTGGCCGGCGTCCTGTGGGCGACATGGGACCAGGCCCAACCGGCAAACTTCGCGCTGCTCACCTCGAGCGCCACGACCAAGGGCTACAACTGGCAGATGTGGGAGGACGCGCTGACCGCCCGCATCCTGGCGCGGGGCGGCAGCCCTGCGGCTGAGATCCTCCACGCTGGCGCCCAGGTGTCTCTGGCCGGCGAAGCAGTGCTGGACCTCTGCAGCATGCTGGACGTGGTGTTCCTTGGGAACTGGTTCAGCAAGGAGATGGTGCAAGCGGTCAAGGCGCGATCGACAGCGCCGGGTGGCACCCGCGTCTACTTCTGGGCTGACTTCGAGAGCTTCGCGCAGGTGCTCGAGTGGAACAGCCAGAAGCAAGAGGTCGAGAGCGCCATGAGGAGCCTGGTGGGGATCGGTGACGGGGTGCTCCTGCCGGCCGGCGCCACCGTGAACCCGACCACGGGCTTCATCTCGGGCGGCTTCAACGACTACGGCGAGCCCCTCATCGACAAGCAGGAGCAGCCCTGGGTCCCTGGCGAGACAGCCTGCCCACACATTCCGTCCCACGGCCAGCCAGCCTACGCTCCAAGCGGTCCGCATCTGTGGGACGCGGACATCTACAAGCACACGGGCTCGGGCCTGGCCGGCAGCGCCCAGGCGCTGAAAACGCTCGGCTTCTACACCGACCTCCTGGACCGGGACTGGCAGGTGGCCGGCAAGTGGGTTGCGGACGGCTTCGCCTTCGACAGGCTCCTGACCGCGCCATTCAAGGGCACCGCCACCAACGACTACACCGCGGCGTGGCCAGCCGAGTACGTGGCCGGCTGGCAGGCGTTCCTGCAGACGTGGCGCCAGGCGATGGCGACCAAGGCCCAGGTGATCGACCAGACCCGCGTGCTCTGGGCGAACACCAGTCCGGGCATCGTGCACCCGTATTCGACGGAGCTTTGTTTGCAGCGGTACGTGGAGCACTTCTTCCGCGAAGCGGACCTTGGAGCGTCCACCCTGGCGCAACTGACCGAGAAGCTCCAGGACATCGCCCGGTACGGCCAGCGGGCGATTCTGGGCCTCAACGGCAGCGTTGGCGGCCAATGGTACTGGGCGACGACCGCGGGCGGCCCCACGCCGGCCGTCCATGGCACCTGGGCCAAGCTCATGCGGGAGATCAAGGACCTGGGGCTCCGGGACCGGCTCTACGTGGCCGCCTGGCAGACCCTGCCCGAAGCCTACGCCTACTGGCAGGAGGACATGCGGGAGCCCTCCTAGCACGCTTCCTGCACCTTCCACACGACAGCAGGCTGCGGGGCCGTAAGTGGCCTGGGACACGATCCCCCCCGTCCTCGCCCGGGCCCGGCTGCCTGCTCGTCCCCTACGGTCTTGTCAGCGCCCTGTGGCGTGTGCCATGGTGCCGCGTGCAGGGCCTGGCGGTTGGGTGGAGGTTGGGATTGGGAGAAGAGCCCCGCCTGGGCTTGCTCAATCGCGCGCTCTCCTGGCTGTATACGGCCCCTGGGTCTTTGCCCGCCGCGCCGTCTCGCCAATACATGGTGATGAGCTCCAAGGCCCTGAACCCACGGGCCGTGGACGCCAAGCGCGACATCATTCTCAACTACTACCAAAAGGCCAACGAGCCGGCCCCTGACGCCAGGGATTTGGAGCAAGTCGAGACCTACCACGACGTGGTGTGGCGCTGCATCCAGACCAAGAGCGAGGACTTCTCCGAGCCTGAGCTTCGCCTGTACCAGGGGACGCCAAGGAACCCTGGCGACGAGATTACGGACCACGCGCTGCTGGAGCTCCTGGACCGCCCCGCGCCCGACATCTCGGGCAAGGAGTGGCGGCGCATGGTGTGCGCTGACCTGGACGCAACCGGTGACAGCTTCAACTTCATCTACCGCAACGGCCCTGGCGTGCCCGCAAGCTTCGCCCGCTTCCGCCCGCACGAGATCGTCGTGGACCCTGACCCCACCGGCCGGCGCAATATCGGCTCCTACCGCTGGTTGACCGAGGACGGCCTGGGCACGCTCGGGCTCGTTGGCCCTGGCAAGCTGGAGGCCATCCCATGGGACCGCATGCTGCACTTCAAGCAGGGAAACCCGGCGACCGTCCTCCGGGGGCTTGGTGCGCTCCATCGCCTTCGCATGGTGCTCGAGACCTGGCGAGTCATGGACGAGTGGAACTGGAACCGCTTCGCCAACGGCATCCCGACCGAGTATCTGATCTTCTTCAACGGCCAATTTCAAGAAGGCGAGCGGGCAGAGGCCGAGGCCCGCCTGCGCGGCAAGTTCACGGGGCCCGGTGGCGACAACTTCATGCTGCTGGAGGGCGACGGCGAGGGCAACAAGCAGTGGGACGTGCAGGCCTGGCCCCGACCGAGCGAGAAGGAGCTGGGCTTCCTTGCGATGAAGGAGATGCTTGTCTACGCCATCGGCCGGGCGTTCAACGTGCCACCGAACAAGCTGATGGATTACCAGCAGTCTACGCGCATCGCCAACGCCGATGCCATGGAGCGCACTTACTGGGAAGACGGCATCATGAGCCTGCACACGATCTTCGTGGACACACTCAACAGCCGCTACATCCCGCTTTGGTTCCCGGGCGAGAAGATCTTCCTGCAGCACGACTATTCGACCGTCCGTGCACTCCAGCAGTCGGCCCTCGAGAAGGCGAACATCCATGCGATCTACATCGACCGCGGCGCCTTTACGCGGAACGAGGTGCGGGTAGAGCTGGGCCACGAGGAAGTCACCGACGTTCCGGAGATGGACCAGTACCTGAACAACGGGCGCCCATTGGGGAGCAGCTTTTCACCGCTGGATGAGCTGTTCGGTGGTGCGGGGAGGCGTGGGGAGCCCGGTGGGCGCCCGCCCGGACGGGACGACGATCCGCCGCAGCCACCGCTCGAAGAGGACGGCGAGAAGCGTGCGCTCTGGCTCCTGGCGCTCGATGAGCGACGCAAGCAGGAGAGCCCCGTTCTGATCCAGGAGCCGTTGCTGGACCTGGACGAGGAAGAGGCGATCTTCAGGCGGCTGGTCGCGGCCAAGCTGCGCATCATGGTGGAGCGCGCGGCAAAGCAGCACCTCGAGCTGTCGGGCATCTCCGCGACGTTCGATGTGGACGACCCCGAGGTGCTGCGCTTCATCGAGTCAATGACCGTCGAGCTGGTCGAGGCCGTCGTCAAGAACACGAACGAGATGGTGCGGGCGCGGATTGCTGAGGGCTACGAGGAGGGCTTGGACGAGGCCGAGATGCGGGAGCGCCTGCAGTCGGCATTCCGTGAGCGGAGAGCCGACTGGCAGCTTGACCGCATCGCCCGCACCGAGAGCCACCACGCCCAAGAGGGCGCCAGCTTCCAGGCGAGCCTGCAGACGGGTGTCGAGTTCAAGCGCTGGCTGTCGAGTCGCGACAGCAGAGTGCGGGGCCTGGACCCGAAGGATGCGGCAGACCACGACGGCATGGAAGACCTGGGGCCGATTCCGCTGGATGCGCCGTTCGTGGACTCGCGGTCAGGAGCGCAGCTCATGTTTCCAGGGGACCGTGATGGTGCGCGGAGCGGAGCGGACACCATCAACTGCTTCCCAGGCGACACGCTCGTCCGCGGCGAGTTCGTTGGCGGGCTAAAAGCCTGGTACGCGGGTCCCCTCGTAGTCCTTGAAACTGCGCGGGGTCACCGGCTCACCGTCACGCCCAATCATCCCGTACTGACCTCTAAGGGATGGACTCCTGCGAATGATCTTAGTAAAGGCGATTGCCTGGCAAGTTACGCGGGGCCAGTCGAATGCACCGCGCAGAGTCGGGGCATAGATCAGGAGCACGGCATATCCAGCATCAAGGAGGTATTCGAGGCGTTGTGTGAAGACCTTGAACCCCTTCGCGTGAAGATTACCTCGCTGGATCTCGATGGCGACGCGCCGTTCACAAGCGGCGAAATCGACGTTGTAGGGACCAACAGCGGCTTGCGGAATGAGAGCAAGCCGATTCTTGCAGGAGCTCTCGAAGGCGAACTCGTCGCTGCCGCGGTGTCCGCTACAGTTGGCCTCTCTGGTGCGCGCCATCTTAAAGAGGCGGGCTGTGCTGTAGGGTCGGGCGGACGGCCTCTCCGTTTCTCCGACGCCCAGAATAGTTCGCCTAGCGCGCCAGGCTTTGTGGAGCTGTCTGTTAACAACCGAATCGTCGGCGCGCGCCCATTTGGAGTACTCGGAAGCGCTCTGGTTACGGAGATGGATATTGCTTCGACTGAGGAAACTTGTGACCATTCCTCTCGTCACCCTGTGCTTGTAGGCGAGACTCTTGACACTCTCGCCATTGCTGTAGCTGGCGATGAATGCGGCGGGGTCGGGAGCGTCCCACGGCGGCCGATGCGCCAACCGCGCTGCGTCGGCCTGTTTCCTGAGTGGGATTCCTTGCCGACGAAACCATCCGAAGAGCGTAGCCCGATCGATTCCAAGTTCCTTGGCAAGCTCACTCACGCTGCGGCCGGCGCGATAGTCGAGGACGAGCTTGTACGGGTTACCAGGGTTCCAGAATGGCGGGGACATGTGTACGACCTCCAGTCAACGAGTGGATGGATAGTAGCAAACGGGGTCGTCGCAAGTCAATGCCGGTGCTCCTGGCTCGCAGACCACTCGCACCTGGACCTCGGGGCGCGAGGTGGGCGAGTGAAGGCGCCGACGTTTGACGAGGCGTGGCACTCGAAGGCCTCGCGGCGGGACGACATGGCGCTCGAGCTCAAGCGCCTCGTGCGCCGCTTCATCTTCGACATGGAGCGCCGGGCTCTTGCGGCTTACGGCGAGGACCTGCGCCGTCAGGCGGCGGCACGGTAGAGGGGTTGGGATGTGGCTCTTGAAGTGCGCAGAGTATGGGCAAGCCCTCCAGAGATCTACCGCAAGGGGCAGACGGAGGGGCTGCCCTTCAACGTCACGATCAAGGGCCAGAAGTTCCTGCTCAGGTCGGACTTCCCTGTGCTCTTGTACAAGAACGGCGACGTGGTGGCCGGCGCCGGTGGCCTGGGATACCCGCACACCTTCCGCTTCCACATGTGCCCTGGCCGCGAGCACACCTTCGAGCTTCGCTTCCCGGTTGGCAGAGGCGGAACGGGCGTCACCTATCCGGCCGTCAACTGGAATCAGACCGAGCTGCTCGGCAAGCACGGTGTCCTGTGCCTGGACGGGGCCTACGATGACGAGCCGTGGCCCGAGCCGCCGAACCCGGCGATGCTCCCAACTCGAAACAACGGCACCATCTATTTCGTTCTCGTACCAATCACAGCATCAGGCACCTGGGGGACGCAGACCTATGGCGCCCTGTCCGGCGTCTTTGACTTCGGTATTCAGGGCACGTTCAACGAGTTCTGGTGCAACTACTACACGGCCGACATCGAAACAACTGCACCCATTGGCCTCGCGGAACCGGCGGAACGTGCCTTCGAGTTCCTGTGGCGGAAGTCACCGAACGTGGTCGGTGACGGAGGGCAGCTTTTGGAGATGGCGTTGCCGGACGTTGGCGGTGCGCGATACGCAAAGTGGGCGTGTCCCATGAACTGGTTCAAGATCCCAGTGCGCTCCCTGTACAAGCCGTGGGCCGCAGAGACGCCGACGATTGAGATCGAGGCGTGGGGACCGCCGACAACCATGACCATGATCTGCTCTCTGCGCCTGGTCGGCGCGTACTTGCTGTGAGGTGCGGCCGTGGCTCTGGTCGTGAAGGTCCTGACAACGACGACGCAGGCGCTGGCCCAGGGCAAGCGCGGTTGGTTGCGGACGTTGCAGGTCAGCAAGGGGAACACGGCAGGAGCGTGCCGCGGAGTTCTCAAGACAGGCGGGACGGGTGGCACGATCCAGTGGCAGATAGAAGCAACGGCAGCGAACGAGTCGAGCCCGTCTGTGCTCTTCGAGCCGCCGTTGCCGTTCGCGGACGGCATCCACGTGACCGTGACCACTGCGGGATCGGGCGACGCTGTGCAATTGACCTACGAGGACTCGTGATCGGGGAGGGGAAGTAAATGAAACGCGGACTGATCTGGGTGGCGCTCTTCCTCATGGTGGTGGCTGCTGGTGCCTTGACCATGCGCGGGTGCCAGGACCCTCCGGTCAGGCCCGAGGCCGTGGACTCTTCGGCCGTCGATACGGTGCTCGATCCCGAGCCTGTGCTGGTGGACGAGGACACCACGTCCGTGGCGCCCGAGGATAGCACCGAGGGGGAATGATGCACGAGGAATACAAGGCATGGTGCGAGAAGTGCGGCCACGAGATGGTCTGCACGGCAATTGAGCCAAATGTTCCGAGTGGGCATGTTGCGTTCGTAATCGGATTCGAGAACGGGACGCAAGAGCGCCTGCTTGTACCGAAAGACGCCCGCATCGTCGACAGTCTGGATGACATTGCTCTAGGGGCTGCGCACTGGTCTACCACGAACGACGGCAACCTGACGATCAATCTGGCAGATGGGCGCATTCTATTTGGTGCACGCAAGGTGATGTGGCTTTCCTTGCAGAAGAACTGCTGGAACCTGGAGCCACGTCCTGAACTGACCACGGTGGAGTGAGTCATGGCACAACGCATCATCGACAAGCGCCTGGCCGGTGTCGAGGTCGAGAAGGCCGACTCCAAGGGCGAGCGAATCACCTCGGGGCTCATGACCGTTGGCAGCGTGGACTCGGACCAGGAGATCGTGGACCAGCGCTCAGCGCTCGCCGCCATGCCGGCCTTCAAGGAGGCGGGCATGCCGGTGCAGTACAACCACGACTCAGGCGGCAACATCGGCCGGGGCATCGACTACCTGGCAGTGCGCCGCGCGGACTCCCGCGACAGCGGCCCGCAGTGGGTGCCAGCAGACGAGACGACTGTCGAGGCCATCAAGGTCTGGACGCTCTACGGCCAGGGCTACCAGGTTCCGACTCTGTTCCATGGGCTTGTGCCCGTTGACGACATCTGGTCTCAGATTGCGCAGAAGATGTTGCGCACGCACAGCATCCGTTTCCTCGGTGGTCCGCAAGACCCAGTGGACGTGAATGCTGGCGCTGTCCCACGCTTGGATGTGGAACGCATCCTCGAGTACAGCGTGGTGACGATCCCCTCGCAGCGCGAAGCTACGATGGCGGTACAGCTGGCCAAGGCGGCGGGCTTCGGTCGTTGCACTGAGTGCACCGACCAGCTGGCCACGCGCTTGGCTGAGTGGGAGGACCGCGTGGGTCAGGCGCAGGGGCGCGCCATCATCGAGGCGGCGAGGGCACGTGTCTCCGACGTTTCGAGATTGGCGCACAACCTGCACGACCTGGCGCACGCACTGAGGGAAGGGTAGGCAAGCTGTGCCTCCTGTAGACCTGTTGACCAAGGAGACGCTGAGCGATCAGCAGCTCAAGTCGGCGTCGCTGGAGGATGTGGGCCGCGCGGTCCAAGGCATCCACCAGCTGGTGAAGAACTACGAGGGCGACAACAAGACCAAGAACGAGGCCATCGTCGAGATGGAGACTCGGATCAAGTCGCTCCACGAGGTCGTGGAGAAGCTCCGCTCCCAGTACCCGCCGGAACCGATCCCCGTGCAGCCGCACGTGGGCGACTACGCGGCGCGCAAGGGCGGCCTTTTTCCGCGCAAGGATCCCGTGCTCAAGTTCCTGGACATCCTGGAGCTGCACCCACGCAACCCCATTCTCCGGGGCGAGGACAAGGACCTGACGCAGGACCTGCACGACGCCTGGGACGCCTGCACCTTCAAGATGCAGGTGGAGAAGTACACGCGCGTTGCGAGGCCCGGTCCGTACGCCGGGAACATGGAGGCCGCACAGAGGGCCGCTATGGACGCAACACTCAAGGGGCCGGACTTCAGGCGCCTCGAAAAGCTGATGACTTACGCGGGCTACGGGTCGGACGCCGAGCAGCTGAAGACCCTGATCCATGCGGAGTCCGGCGGTATCGCAGCGCCTCTCACCTTCACGCTGGTCTCGGCCCAGGTGATCGACCTGGTGCGGATGGCGCTGCGTGTCGCTAACCAGTTCCGGCAGATTCCCTTGAGCCACCTGAACCAGAAGCTGCCGGTCAACCGTGGCGACGCCTTGGGCGTCCTGGGTGGATCTGTAGCAACCGACCCGCCACCTTCCGGCAACATCACGACGCTGATCCCGCACATTGACATGTTCGGGAACATCACGTTCGGGACGGCGGACTTCGACTGCAAGGACATCATGGCGTTCCTGTGGTGGAGTGACCGGGCTGTTGTGGAGAGCATGGTGCCGTTGGTGCCGTACCTCCGCGACATGATCGTGTTCGCTCACGCGAGGGCCATCGACAGGGCCTGCCTGTCCGGCGACATCGCCGCCACGCACATGGACGACTTCACGCCCAACTTCACGAGCCGTGATGTCAGGCACGCGTGGAACGGGCTCCGCTCGTTGGGGTTCAACACGGAGTTCAAGCTGGACAACGCGGGCGCCTCGTTCGACAGCGCCGAGGTCCGGAGCATCCAGAAGAAGATGGGTGTCCATGGCCTCTCTCCAGAGCTCGTCGCAATCTGGGCGAGCCCGACGCCTATCTTCGACATGCTTGGCGACGCCAACGTGCTGACGGTCGAGAAGTTCGGACCGCAGGCGACCATCCGGACCGGGACGATTGCCATGGTCCATGGCATGAGCCTCATCCCGACCGCGTGGATGCCGACGGACATGGACGCGACGAACGGTGTCTCGACTGCAATCGGCACCAAGACCGGCGTCGTCGCTGCGCGGACGGATCGTTTCGGCCTCGGTCAGTACCTGACCATGGCTGTCGAGACGACGCGCTGGGCGCCGATGCAGACGACCATCATCCAGGCGACGGGCTACTACGACTTCAAGCCGTTCGAGGGAGTGGACGCGACGACCAAGCGCTTCACGACCGCGGCGACTGGAGCCGTGGCGCCGGTTTGCTACATGGTGGACGTGCTGAACACGTAGCACGAGCACGACGAGTTGATCCGGTGCGGCGCCGGCAATAGGGCTGGCGCCGCACACCGGGGATTCCTTGGGGAACAGAAGGAGGCGGACATGGCGAAGGGGAAGGCGGGGGACGAGGGCCTCCAGGACCAGGAGTCCCAGATCAAGGCCAAGGCCGAAGTGGAGCAGGCGGAACAGTCTGCCAGCAACAAGGCCAAGGCCGAAGTGGAGCAGGCGGAACAGTCTGCCAGCAACAAGGCCAAGGACGCAGTGGCGGCGGCAAAGGATGCCAGCGCAAAGCGCGCCGCATACCTGACCGGGCTCTACCTGAAGGATGTGGAGGCGCGCAAGGTGGCGTGGGTGGATCGCAAGGTGCCAGTCATCGTACAGCGAAGGCGGGACAGGCCCGTGCAGCTGTTCGGTGGCGTTCTTGTCCCATGCCGAACGCCGGTCATGGTCAACCAGAAGGAACTCAGGCGCCTGGAGGGCATGCGTAGCGCCGGTGCCATTCAGCTGATCGTGGGCGAGTTGGAGCAACCGGCACAGCTAGAGGCTCCGAAGTTCGGGTCGAGTGCCGGGCCTGCAAAGGGGGCGTGATGGTGCGCGAGAGACTCTGGACCGGCGCCATTACTTGGGCCGCTGGTCAGCAGAACGCGGATCGTTGGCTCAAGCCAACTGGCATCAACACGCTGGCCGCCGATACAGCGGCGCCGACGACGAATGATGAGTGCTTCATGCTGGACCTAAGCGGCGCAACGTACGCTGCTCTCGGCGTCTACGCCAAGAAGACGGTGCACGCTGAGGCCATGACCTTCGCTCTCCGCGAGATCCATGCGTGGTCGGCTGTAGACGAGCAGAGCCTGGTGCCAATGTCCGGCGCCTTCCCCGGTTCAGGGCACTTCTCGCCCTACATCCACGTGCTCGGCGCGCAAGCTCTGAACACGCTCGTGTGGCCCACGAACTCGGGCGGCATCAAGGACAGTCAGGGGGCCAACGCAGAGGCCGGTGGCTACGCTCAATTCTACAATGTAATCAACGCTCACCCGAGTATCGCGCCGGCAGCCATCCTGCGGGTGTCGCTCCACTTCGATGCTTCGGCCACCGTTCTGGCCGGCACCAACACGTGGACTTATGTCGTCCGGCTCGTTGCGGGGTAGGAATGATCAGGCTCTCGGGGCCGACAGTGAACAAGGCGAACGTCGAGCTGGTGACAGCGGCTCAGGTGAAGTCGTTCCTGCGCCAGGACGGCCAGACGGTGGACGACGTGCGCTTGGGCCTCGTTGTGGACATGGTGAACCGCTGGGCGTACAACCGCCTGCGCCAGCGCATCGTCAAGTCAACGGGCACGGCCTACGACCTGATCCTGGACGGGACCTACGACGGCCTGAACCTCTTCCTGCCATTCAAGCCCATCGTCTCCGTGACGAGCATCGAGTCTGGCTACTACCAGGCTGGAAGCGGCTGGAGCCCGACCTACACCTACGCCACCACGGATTACGCGCGGGACGACGAGACGGGCGTCCTTTACGCAGGGTCCGGTGTCAGCTGGCCAATCGTCAAGAACTCGATCCGCATCGTGTACCAGGCAGGCTACGTTGCGCCACTGCCCGAGGATCTGGTGGGCGCCCTGCTCCAGGTGGCGAGCATCGAGTACAACCGAGCGTCTGCCGAGAGGCTGGACCAAACGAGCCAGGCGACGGACGTGGGCGCAACCAGCTACACGTTCGGCACCATTCCGGGGACGGCCGACACCGTGTTCCGAAGCTACACGCGCAAGTGGGGGATGTTCTGATGGCGACCGTCGGCAACACCGCGCTACAGCTGATCGGCGTGGACAAGCTGCAGGACAAGATCCGCCAACTGGGCGCCCGCCTGCCAGAGGTCCTGGGCGATGCCCTCGAGGAGGGCGCGTACATGGCGCTCGCCCACATGAAGGAAACCTACTTGACGAGCGGGCCGCTGTACGTTCAGAGCGGCAAGCTCCGAGGCAACTGGCAGGTGCGCCAACTGCGGACGGGCAGCGCCCGGGTGCAGGCCCAGGTGTCAACCAACACCAAGTACGCAAGGGTCCACAACTACGGATTCGCAGGACCCGTGACGGTCAAGGAACACATCCGGCGTCTGAACGTGAGCCGGTCACGAGCGCCCGGTTCAAGGCGTGGGGACTCACAGTCACAGCGCCTGAGGTTCAGGGGAGCCAGCCGGCGCGCTCGATCCAACAGCGCCCGCCGGGAGCAAGCGTCACGTGCGGCCCACGGCTTGAGCCTTCGTGATCTACAGGCCCGGAACCGTGGCGCCCGACGAGCTCGAGGGTTCCAGGGCGGCATCGAGCCCTTGACCGGCAAACTGGCCGATAAGGCCCGAGGCAGGGGCGCGGTGGTAGTGCGCTCGCATGGGCGCTTTATGAAGGTGCGCGGGCACCTGTACGTGGAGCGGACGTTGCGCGACATGGAGCAGCCGATCACGCGCCTGGTGCAGCTTCGCATCCAGCAGGCAATTGACCGTTGATCTGGAGGTATGACAAATGAGACTCGCCAAGTTCCTGGTGGTGGTTGCGGCGCTCGCAGTGCTCGCGGTCCCGGCCCAGGCCCAGTTCGCAAAGAACTTCACCTGGGGACCGACGCTGCCATTGTTCAAGATTCCGCTGGACACCTTGGGCTCAGACCCGACGTTCCTGGACGCTGGAGCCGGTGTCAAAGCCATGTTGAACGTGGCCCCGACGCAGGACGGCAGGTGGCGCATGGTGACCTTCGGCCTGCCAATCTTCGTCAACTACTCGAATGGCCTGGGGCTGGATGCAGGGCTGACCATTGGCACGTTCAACGACCTCCTGTCGTTCGGCGTTGCGAGCATCTTGCTGCGGGCCGATGACGGAGGAGGTCCGAGCACAGGCCTACTGACAGGCGACGGATTCACGAGACAGAATACCTACCTGATCGTGAGCGCGTCTCTCAACTTCGGCGCCGGTGGCCAGGGGAGCGCAGCACAGCAACAGGCCCTCATGTCGAAGGCTGGCGGGGAGCCGGTGCACACGCGCCCGCCGGGATACGTGGGTTGGTAGCGGGGGAGAATTGAGTGGCGAGCAGCAGGTGGGGAGCAATTCAGGGGCTGGTGGCCAGGCTGCAGGCGATCACCATCGCCGGTGGCTACCAGCACAACCTGAACGGCCTGGAGCAGGTGACCTCGGGAGTTCTGTCGCGCAGCATGCGAATGGAGAACCCGCACGACCTGCAGCTCCAGGTGCAAGAGGGTCAGGAGGAGCACGGGCCGCTCATCGTCTCCCCCCACAACCCACGCAAGGCCACGCTCGAGCTGATGGTGGATTGCATGCTGCGAGGTGGCCGCGACGAGGCGCCACGCAGCCGACTGAACAAGTTGCTGGAGGACATCAACCTTGCTGTGGGGACCGACCCCACGCTCGGCGGTGCGGTCCAGCATGCGCGAGTGGCCCGGGTGGACAGGCCACAGTACGACCCGGCCGGGCGCATCAGCTGGGTGATTGTTAGGCTCGTCGTGGATTACGACTACACGGCGGGCACGACCACGTGATGTGAGGGAGGAGGAGGACTGTGCCCCCGATTACGCATGGAAATGACGCTTTCACAGCGTTTCAAATGAGCGACGAGTCAGCATGGGGCACGCCCACGGGGAGCTACGTGGACGTGCCAATCATCCGGGAGACGTTGCACACCGTCCGCGACCGCCTGCCGAGCTCGCCCGAGTTCGGTGACCTGGGCGGCGAGACTGGTGTGGACACGATCAACCCGCGTGTCGAGGGTGAGATCACATTCACGCCGCGGCTTGATGCGCCCTGGTTCCACTGGTTCTTGGGGCACATCTTCGGGACCGAGCAGCTGGATTTGAACACCGACTTGGACGGCAACACGGGGGTTCCGCAAACCGGCGGTAACGGCCACTGGTACACGCCGAGCCAGCAGTACAGGAGCCTGGCATTCCGCGTCTGGAAGGGCGGCGCCTCTGCCGGCGGTAACTGGTCTCAGTTCGTTGGCTGCATCGTGACCAGTGCCCGTATCGAGCTGTCGCCTGACGGCTTGCTGCAGATGACGGTCGCTGTCGTCGGCAAGGTCGAGACGGGTGCTGCGATCATCGGCAGCCCGGGCGTGCCGGCTGGCGTGGTTGGGGCCGAGGCGTTGTGGCTGACGCAGAATGGCGCCACCTTCAAGACAGGCTCGACCCTCGCCGCCATCAACGTGCGGGGCTTCACCATCGAGTTCGACCGGCAGGTGGCGGCAGACCCTAGCTTCATGAACACCTTGAGCACGGCGAACGAGCCGGGGCCACAGGGGAACCGCATCTCCCGCTGCACGATCCAGGGCCTGCTGGAGACGACCTACATCAACGCGGGGCAGCCGTATCTGGAGTTCCTGAACGATACGGCAAGCAAGTGCCGTATCCAGATCCGGGACTCAGCAGCGGCGTCCGACGACCTGAGCGAGAAGTACGCCATGGACATTGACTTCCCGTCGGTCAAGTGGCTGGAAGGCGACTACTCGGTGAAGGAAGCGGGCAGCAACCCGACGACGGCCGTGCTCCAGGGTATCGAGGCCGTGACAACTGCGCCAGCCACAGGGAGCGCCGACATGAGGGTCGGCGTATACGTGAACGATGCCGCCGACATCGACACCTATTTTACGGTGGTTGCTGGTGGGGTCACTCAGGTGACAATCTAAGAAGGGAGGCGGTAGACCATGGCTCTCGCACACGGCAGCGACTCGAACACATACTTGTCGCTGGCACCACGGGACTCGTCGAGCGACGACCCGACCTATACCGTTCCCCCGGGCGATCACCTGCGGATTCCGCTGGCTGGCGAGACCATGACTCTCGTGAGGGAAGGCGCGGTACAGTCAGAAGAGATCACCGCGGCAGGTGGCGTGCAGACGCTGGAGCTGACGCCCGGCAGGTGGCGGGGCACGTTCACGACGTTGATCTACTACAACGCAACCTGGTTCCACTACCTCATGTGCCAGCTGTTCGGTGGCATCGAGTCCATTCGAGCTGGCTTCATGGTGAACGGCGAGGCTGCGCCCGGGGCACCGGCAACGGTCAACACGCACTGGTACATCCCGCAGAGCTTCAAGACGAATACGTCTGGCAGCATCTCGGCCATCACGCACGGCATCGTGATGCGGATCATGAAGATGGGGGCGGATGCAGGCGCGAGCCAAGAAGGGCTCAAGGTTGGCGGGGCAGCGGGCGGTGCGTACATCGTGGGCTGCGTTCTCGACTTCCCGGCCGAGGGCTGGCCGACGGCCACCTGGGAGGTGATTGGCCCACCGCCGACCAAGCTCGGGCCTGCGGCCATCGACGTGGTGCAGCCGGACGCGAACGACTACCCGGTGCGCCCAATCGACAACAGCCGGGACAACGCGCATCCGGTCCTGCCGAGCAGGGCAACGGGTGGCGTCGTCTTTGTCACCCGAAACTGGCGGCGCTTCTCGCTCACGGTGCGGAACGGGCTCGACTTCCCGCCGCGCTTCGCCAATGCGTGGAACACTGAGCAGAACATAGGGCACGTGGGCAAGTTCGAGGTGACGGCCGAGTGGGAGACCTTCCTCGAGCAGGGTTCTCTTTTGGCGAGTGGGCTTTACACGGAATGGTTGGCCGGTCTGGGGATCGACAACAACAGCAGGCGCGCCATGCGCTGGATCAGCGCGAAGAGTGGCGACACCCATGGCCCGAACAACCCGGTTGCCGACCAGACGAACAACGTGCCATACGCGCTCGAGATCCAGGGGGGGCGGGCCGGCTTCGAGTCGCTGACTGGGGCTGTAGAATCGGCCGGAGCTCTCACGCTTCGGTGGTCAGAGCGCTGGTTCAGCCGGTCCGTGGCCAGCACGGCGAACGCTGGCTGGCCGTGGGACGATGCCGCCACCAGCACCTACAAGTGCCCGGTGTCCATCGCCTTCCAGGTATCGGAGACGGACGAGCCCGTGCCTGACGGCAAGTTCTCGGTGGGCGGCGCTGGTGGCAACAACCCGCATACGACGCTGGAGGGGTGATGGCGAAGGACCAGCCGGCAGTGCTCGATGCATTTGGCCTGCCGACGATCATCGTGGTGTACCCGTGCGGCGAGTGCGGGCACGGCCACGAGGACCACGAGGGCACGTGCCGAGCCAATGTCGAGAGCGGCAAGGACGACGGGCCAGTCGCCTGCGGCTGTCCTCTGTACACGGGCGGCCTCGCCCCTGGCATTCCTCGAGCGGTGCAGCTGCGCCAGCTGTCGGCTCTCGAGTGGACGACGGTCAGCAAGGACCGGAGCCTGCCGATCCTCCTGGGTGGGGTCAAGCTGGAGACCGTGGCCGAGGAGGAGAAGGTCAAGCACTACGAGTGGATCAGGGCCTGCGTCAGGATGGCGGTCACTCATTGCCGCTGGCTCAAGGCCGGCAAGCCCTACTGGCAGGAGGTGCGTGTCCTGGAGTCGGGCAAGACCCCGAACCGGGACGCCTGGGAACTCACCATTGACGAGCTGGACCGGCAAGGGCGGTTCCTCTTGGCCAGGTGTATCGCATCACTCATCCGGGACCTGAACGACGGGGGACCCTTTGGCGGGGTGGTGCGCTCTTTTCGCAACGGGGGATCTGGTGATGTGGCACCAGCTGGCGGTGACGTACGGGAGGACGCCGCACGAGTGGCTGCTGGAGCGTCTTGACGTGCCCGGCCAGCATGTGCACATCGCCTGCATCGTGCTCGACATCTTCTGCATGGACGCCTACGCGGCCCACGTGAAGGCGCTGAAACAGGGGTGAGCAGATGGCCGACAACGTGCTCGCCTTTGCGTTCGAGGCCCGCAACGTCGAGGGCATGCGCGAAGCTCTCGACGGTCTCAAGGACGCCCTGGATCGCCTGAAGAAGGAAGCCGACCAGGCTGGCAAGAGCCTGGACGGTGTGGGCGATAAGGGTGCCAGCCCTGCGCGTGCCGCTGGCGGCGGAATCGTTGACACTCTGCGGGAGACTGCCCGCCAGGCCGGAGGGCTTGGGAGCGTCGCGCTCGCCATCGGTGGCATCACGGGCGGACTTCTTGCGCTCAATACAGTGGCGCGCGCTAGTCGTGCCTTTATGAAGGCGTGGGTCGATGATGTTGTCGAGAGCGAGGAAGCTGCGTTGCGGCTCGGCTTCGCCCTCCAGTCAGCCGGCAAGTTCTCCAGTGATGCTGTGGCTAACTTCAAAGAGTTCTCTGACGGGCTCCAGCGCACCACGAAGTTCTCTGCAGATTATGTAACACAGCTGGCGGCGATGGTCGCAACCCTTGGCGGCCTCTCTGGCGGCACGCTTCAGCGTGCGACGAAGGCAGCGCTCGACTTCTCGACGGCAACCGGGCAGAGCGCTGAGCAGATCGCGCGGCTCCTGGCCGGCATCGCCGCGACCGGCGAGGCTAGGGGCCTGGACCGGCTCAAGATCAGCGTGGATGACACCCTCCGCGGTGCGCAGCTTCTGAACGCAGTCCTGGCTGAGATGGAGAGACGCGCAGGCGGCGCGAGTGAGGCAGTTGGGACTGGTCTCGCGGGGGCATTTGCGCAGGTGGGCGCAGCCGCCAAGGATCTGGCCGGCGATATCGCTCGGGCTTTCGATCTGGACGACGCTCTCGACAACATGACGCGGGCTGCGATTGCGGCCATCAACAAGGTCGACGCCGAAGCGAAGAAGCTTGGCGACGCCCAGCCGGTAGCTCTGACCCAGTTCCTGCAGCAGTATATCAGTCTCCTCAATCAGGCAACCGTTGCCACTGGAGCGGAGCGCCGCAAGCTAGAAGAGGACCTGATAGGGCTCGAGAAGCAGCTGGGGCAAGAGGTCAAGCTGCGGATTGATCGCGGAGATATCCAGCAGCTCCTGGCCGACTTCAAGGCCGTGGACGAGTTCCGCAAGGGTCTCGATGTGTTTGAGGGGGCCGAGACACTTGTGGCCTTTGACTTCCTCCTGGAGCGCCTGCAGAAGCAGCTCGACAAGGGGTTGCGCGGCAGGATCGAGTTCGAGCAGACGCAGACAGACGAGGCCCTGAAGAGGGCGACGAAGGGCATCACCGTAGTCGACGCCGAGTTGCGGTTGAAGGGAACGCCAGAGGTCAATGAGGCACTCAAGGAGCTGAAAGAGCTGGACCGCATTGCCAAGCAGTTCAGAGAACAGCCCGGGAGCAAGCGCCGGCAGATCGGCCCCGAGTTCGACATCCCGCAACTGTCAGGGAGCGTAGAAGAGGCTCTTGCTCCGATTGATCGCAATCTAGCGCAGGAGCGCAAGCTTGTGATCGCTGTCACCTCCGAAATCAAGGACGCACAGTCTCTGGAGGAGGTGAATGAGATCCTTGGCAAGCTCGAGCGGAACTTCCTCGAGGCTTTTGACGCTGCACAGAAGAACGCTGCACAGCTGAACTTGGCATTGGGAAGCGCAGACGTACTGATCAAAGCGCGCGGGCTTGCGGCGAAGCAGATCGAGGCTCTCAAGCAGCCGGACATAGAAGCCAAGCTAAAGCTCGTCACCGACGACGCGGAGAAGGATCTGCAGGCATTCCTGCAGGCAATCGAGAAGGCCCAGCGCGGTGCGGGGACCGCAGAGATCCGCATCCTGGACACCGAAGAGCTGCTCGGCGCCGGCACCGCGCTCGACCAGGCGGCGCTGTCGGCCGACGTGTTGCGGCAGTCCATCGAGCGCATGCGCCAGACGGGCGACGTGTCGGGGCTACGCGCAACGATGGACGCGCTCGACAAGGCCATAGACGCAGGAACGACGGGCGCCAGCAAGTTGGGGCCTGAGCTTGTCGCATCGCTGTCCGCCGCTCGGCTCGAGGCCAGGAGCGCGATAGCCGCTCTCGAGCCGTTGCAGGACGTGCAGGCGCTCGCCATCGAGGGGCGCATCGAGATCGACCTGGGGGAGTTCCGGAACGCCGAGCTGCTGCTTCTGCAGATGCGGCAGGTATTGGCCCAGGACCCGCTCAACGTACAGCTCCGGCTCCAGGTGGAGCAGTTCCAGGACGAGCTGGAATCTGCAATCGAGGGGGCGAAGGACAGGACCAAGGACCTGGAGGATACGTTCGCCGGCATCGGCTTCCAAACGGTCGGCAATGCGCTGGATCTGACGCTCAGCCACATGGTCGGCGCAACGAAGACGGGCGCGAACGAGATCAATAGGATCATGGAGAACATGGTCAACCAGGTTCTGTCCACGCTCGCCAAGCTGGCAGCCGCCAAGTTCTTCCAGTTCCTGCTGAACCTGGCAGCGCCAGGCGCCGGCGGCGGCTTCAATCCACTCGCCGGCGCAATCCTAAAAATCGGGCTGCCGCAGGAGCCGTCTCCCACGTCTGGGGTTCCCAAGCTGGACCCTGGGCCTATCTTCGACCCGCTGTCGCTGCAGGTGACAGAGCTGCGGGACCTGACGCTGGGGCTGACCGACGTGGTGCGGGAGATCCCGCTGGCAGCGAGCGAGCTCGTCGAGGCCATCCTGATGGACCGCGAGCGTGGCGGTGGACTGACTGCGAATATCAACGCTCTGGACTCGTCGGACTTCGAGCGCTACATGCTGGACCGTGGCGCTCGGACGTTCGGGGATCTTGCGCGGTCCGGGAGGCTCTAGGTGGCGACAACGATGCAGCCCCAGACCCGCATGGTTCTGGCCTACGACAACCTGCTGAGGGGCAGCCTCGTGCCGACCATCACGCTGACTGGCTGTACTGCGGCCGCAGGCTCCAGCGTAGACAACTTGAAGGTGGAGGACCCGAGCCTGCCGCTCGTCACGACGGTGCCGACCGCAAACCCGGTGATCAAAGTTGAGTGGACGAGCATCCTGCCCACTGGCGCCATCCTTGTGGGCTTCATCAATCAGAACTTCTGGCTCACCTACACGACGCTGACCGTTGAGACGAGTGCCGATGGGGCCACGGGGTGGGGCGAGATCGGGCGTCTCGAGCTGGACCTGGAGCCGGCCAGGACGACCAGCATCGGTGGCACCAGAGACCTGCTGCTTCGCTGTAACGGGACGAGCACGTTCCGCTTCTGGCGCTTCACCTTCATCAAGGCGAGCGCCTGGCCGTCGATCACGATCGGCAACATCGTGCTCATGCGTTACTACGAGGTGGCGAAGAATCCGACGCGGGACCTCTTCCGGCATCGCATGGTGCGGGAGCAGGAGATACAGCGCGCCATGGGTGGAGCGCTGCACGTGACCAGGGGGCCGGCCCGCATGTACCACGGCGCCGAGTACACCTTCACCCGCATCGACGAGCCCCAGGCCCAGAGGCTGATGGAGATAGCGGCAGTCCACGGGGACCGCATCGTAGGCGTGATCAGTGCCGAGCAGGCAGCGCACATCATTCCCACGGGGCTGGGGCACCTCTTTTGCCGCATCCCGGAGATCCCCATCTACCAGCCGAGCCCGGGCGTGTCCGACACGACGCACAAGGTCAACCTTACGCTCCGATGCGACGCCGGGTGGTGAAGAACGATGGCGCTCTCTGACTCTCTCAAGCTACGCCGCGCACGCTGGAGCCCGGCCGTCGAGATCCTCTTGAGCAGCTCGCCGTCCGTCCAGATCAACGCCGCCACCCAACGCCTGACAGAGCTGGGTCAGAACTACGAGCCGCTCCTGCTGGACGCGGGCGAGCTCAGGCAGGACGTGGGGCTTCGGACGATCACCACCTACCGCTTTGGTCTCAGGAGTTCCAGTGTGCTTGCCTTGGACATGCCAGCGCTCTTGGCGCAGTACGCGGTGCTGGGTGCTACGGTCACGCTCCGGGTGTTCTTCGAGGGGCCGGACGGCACGGTCGAGAACATCGTGCTGTTCGTCGGTGTGGTGAATGACTTCACCGTCACGCCGAGTGGTGTGCAGTTCAGAGCGGAGCAGGTGGCGCTGGAGGAGATCGAGATTCCCGTCCGAGCGGTGCTGCCGGACTCCATGGACTACGGGACGACAGAGGGCCAGGAGCCCAAAGGCCAGAGAGGTGCCGTGTCGCCAATCTTCTACGGCTTCTTTGACCTGCGCGCCTTGACCAGAGCATACGATGCCAGCTTCAACAACTACGAGCGGCACAACCCAGTGTTCCCGCAGCTCTTGGGGCACCTGATCCCCAGCATTCCGGCGGTGCTCGTGGCCGACCTCTTCCAGTGGCCGAACGACGGGAGCCCTGTGGACTCGACGGCCAAGCGACTGCTGTTCGCCAGGGGTGACACCGAGAACACCAACACGACGGCGATCTACCACCGGCCCGAGGAGTTCCTGCCGGGCGCGACGCCCCAGATTGGCAACACCACAGTCTTTCGCTACGCGCAGATGTTCACCTGGGACAGTGAGCTCGACCGGGCGACGATGTTCGTCAAGGACGACAGCCCATATCTGGACGATGTGAAGTATGGGGCCGAGAAGGCAAGAGCCGGCGCCAGCGTCTGGGATCGCCCCACGGGGCACACCAACGCCACCGGCCCGGGGCAGTACGTGCAGGCCTGGGACATCCAGCGCACCGATCCAGTCTGGCCAAAGCCGGGGCAGGCGCAGCCCGACTTCTTCGCCGGCCGGTGCAAGACTGTGGTCCTGCTCCCTGATTCCCTGGCCAGGAACACGAGCGCGACAAGCGGCGTACCGTTCGGCACCATCAACGTGACCAATCCCGAGAACGTGCTGGACTTCTCGACCCTGCCCGGCATCCTGGGGACCTACGCCGAGTTCGATAATGCAGCGGACCGGCTGGGCATTCAGATGCCGTCGCAGGGGCCGCGGCTTGGCGACGTGCTGGCGGTCCGGATCGTGGTTCTGGCGAGCATGTCGGTATCGACTCACACAGTACGGGCAAGTTACCGTCACTTTGCGCCTTCGACTCCGACCTCCGGCCTCGAGATCGACCCCAAGCCAGAGTGGGGCTGTCAGCAACTCGCAAGCCCTAATACGCACATCATCGAGCACACGCAGTCGCTCAGCACGAAAACCTGGTTTTCGTTCTACGTGTGGCCGTTGGAACGCCTTCAGTTTGGGCACACGGTCCCACAGTGGGAGTTCGTAGAGCAGCAGGGCTCACCCGTCCAGGCGTGGGCTGGGGACGTGGTGCTGACGTGCCCGGAGGCCACGGGGACATTCAAGGACCGCATCTATAGCGTGTGGATGGAGGTGATCTACCGGGACAACGTGGGCGCGGCCTCGAAGGTTCCTGGCACAGGGGATCAGACGGTACAGGACCGCAACCAGCTCGTGGATCGCGTGATCAATGGACCGTACGGCATCACGGTACGCAGGCGCGACTATGCGCGCGTCCTGCACAGATACAGCGGCAACGTGCAGGGCGCTGCAGAGCAGCCGATCAGTCGCCAGACTGTCCATCTGTGCGGCGAGGCTCAGCCGTATCTGGGGACCAATGACCGCTGGAAGCCGGGGCGCGTTGCGGCCGGCGAGACGCTGGCGGTCCACAACCCGGCGTCCATCGCCCTGCACCTGATCGACAAGTACCAGAGCGACTACGCCAACTGCGAGACGGCGGCCGCGACCTTCGGGAGCTTCCGGCAGGGCATGGAGCATCTGGAGACGCTCGGCACGTGGCCTGCCTACCGGCTGTCGGTGGTGGTGGATCAGCGCCAGACCCTGCGTGAGGTTTTTAACAAGCTAGGAGCACACTCCCGCAGCTATTTCTCGCGCCAGTACACGACGGGCGGCACCTACAAGTGGCGCATGTTCGTGGACAGCTACGATCCGGCCGTGGACTTCCCAGAGCGGCTTTGGCGGGCAGGGGAAACGATCAAAGTGCAAGATGTGTTCGAGATCAGTGTGGACGCAACCCCACTGGACCTAATCCGCACGTCCTTCGTTCTACGCTACGGGCTCCACCTGCCCTCGGGGCGCTTCGCCTACGAGAAGATCCTGAACAAGGACCAGACCGACCTTGCTACGGGCGGCGCTGACTACAAGGCAGCCTGCGACACGGCGGAGCAGGCCTACGGCGGGCCGGTGGCGAGCGGGTTGCGCCTCAAGCGGCAAGAGATCATTGAGCTGCCCTGGGTGTGGTTCGATGAGGTGGCCGACGACCAGCTCAAGTACCACTGCAACCTGAGCCGGCAGCGGCGAGCGTCAGTAAAGCTGACGGGCGGCGCCAACCTCCTGGACGTGGTGCCGGGGCACGTCGTCTATCTGGAGAACGACTTCGTGACCGTCCTGGGAGCGTACCCGGGGCTCCTGCCCAACGCGGACTGGGACTGCCACCAGTGGCACGTTATTGGCAGGGACGTGAAGATGGGCAGGCGGGGTCTCCAGGTGGAGCTGAGCCTGATCGAGAACCTGGTCGTGCCGCCGGCAGTGTGAGGGCCTCTAACATGGCTGGTGCCTGTGAGCGATTCAACGGAGACAATGCAATATTTGACGACAAACGGCAATTGGAAGCAGGTAGCGGGTATCTTCCGCATGCTACTGAATCTGTTTATCGCGTCGGTCCTCACAGTGATGTTCACCGAGTGGCGTGAGTTCAAGAAAGACATCAAGGCGAATATGGAGCAGCTGGAGGCCGCTAATGCCGCGCAAGACGCTATGTCGACGACCATCCGCATGCAGGGATTTGAGCGCCTTAAGGAGGTCGAGACGATAGTCAAGGAGCATGAAAAAAGGTTGGACTCGCATGACGGGCAGATCCGGCGAGGACCGACGCTGAAATCACAGACCGAGAAAGACGCAGACGAGGGCCGGTAGATAGGTGTTTTGAACGTGAAGGGGTGGGGAGATGGGTGGACTTCTGGACTTCTTGCGCGGCCTCTTGCCGTATCTCTTGCCGGTGCTCTTGCTGGTCGGCAAGCAGCTCAAGGCCGTACCGTTCGTGCAGAACCGGCTGATCCCGGTGCTTCTCGTGGCGCTCAACGTTGGGCGCCTGTGGGTGATCCGCTTCGGTTGGGCGGCACCCAACCTTGGCGGCGAGGGCCAACCGCTGGAGGGCGCGGCGCTCTTCGCTCTGCCGGTGTTCGGGCTCATCGGCATCCTCGGAATCAGCGGGATCCTGGTCAACGTACTGGGCTTCGGCGCACAGCTGGCCGTCGATCACTTCCTCGTGAACCAAACGCACAAGGGCTTGAAGTACAGGGCGCTGTTCAAGCTTGCTCAAAAGACGGGGCTGGTGCAGGATGGTAGTGCGACAACGCTCAAGGCTCAGGTGAAGTGGTAGGCGCGTCAGGCTCGTAGCAGTATTTGTAGACGGTGTGAAAAGACAGGTGCATGCGCGCTGCTATGTCTCTGTACGTGAGGCCGCCAGCACGCAGTCGTTTGGCTGTCTGTACGCTCAACGCCCGGAGCGCGGAGCGGCGCGCCTTCGGCGTGTGCGTTGGCACGAGTGCATCGTCCCGCTGGAATGTGTAGAGCACACGCGACAGGAAGTCGTGGGCCGCCTCGAGGCTCTCCAACCACTCCGGGTGCTCCTGCTTGATCTTCTGCAGTGCAGGCCGGTCGGTGCGGGTGTAGGGGCTAGCCAGGTCCTGCAGCACACGCAGCCCATGGTACTCGGCCCAGGTCATGGGCCAGGGTAGCGTCACATCTCGGGGTTCTGGTGAGCCCACGCGCTTGCAACCAGCAAGCCATCCCGTTGGAGACGAAGGCCCCCGTGGCGCAATCGGTCGTGCTTCGAGCAGTAGACGCCGACCGCGGCCTTGCCGTTGTTCCCGAGGTAGGTGTGCCGCCAGGGCGCTGACAGGTGGCCCGAGTGCCGGAGCACCTCCCAGGTGCCAACCCACCAGCGGGCCAGGCAGTCCGGGCACGTCACGTCCCTGGGGTCCATGGGCCAGGCCGTCGAGTACGGCATGCGCTCTCCGCAGAGGACGGTAGTCTGACCCTCGGGCCAAGTGGCCCGCACGTGGGTCGGCACATCCGGCGACATGCCGAGGGCCGAGAGCCGCTCCAGGGGCCGCAGGAGCTCGTAGCCTGAGCGCTTGGGCGGGGATTTGACCAGCTCCAGCATGGGGCTCCTTGGGTGGCTGGGACCCTCCCCAGATCAGGCCGGAGGTCTCAATTTCCCGCGGAACGGGAAGGGTCCCAGGCCAGCGTGGATGCCGAGCCGCGACGTGCAGCAGCACGGCCAGGTTGGTCACTCCCGGGCGATGGAACCGGGCGCACGCCACCTGGTGGAGGTCAGATCGTACCAGTGGGGCCCGCGGCCATACAAGCCCCGCTACGCGATTTTCCCGGGCCTGGGGGTATCATCGGGCCAGTGTCGCCCGTAGCGCAGCCTCGGGGCTCTCTCTGCCATCACGCAGGCCGTCCCAGTGCCAGAGGGTGACAGAGAACCCGCCGTCCTTGACCGAGGCCCGGGTGCGGGTGATGGACAGGTGGGCGATGACCCGGTTGGTGTCGTCGGGCAGCGGCCAGGGCTTGAGGGCGTCCAGCAAGGCCTTCTCGATGTTGTCCGGGTCCATGGCCGGGCTCCACTCGAGGAGCAGGATGCGGAGGGCGAAGGGGGGCTCGAGCTCCACACCCGGGGCGCCGACCATGAGGCGCACGGCATCCCGCCAGGCCTTGTACCGCGCCGTGCGGGCGTGCCAGGACCTGGCCGTGGTCGTCGGCTTGGCCATGGGGGCCAGCGGGAAGTGGCGCTCCCAGATGTGCACACGCTCCTCCACCTCTTGCAAACCATTCCAGGGTACACTACTATCCACGATGAGGGGCGGCAGAATGGGTCAGCGGTTGGCGGCAATCTTCCTCTGAAATAGTCTGGCTCCGCCCCTCACTCTTTCCTCTTGCCATCGACACACCCTGACCGCTACTCTCCGCGCGCCGCCAAACCCAGCCCCATTTTTGGGCGGCCAGACCTGACGGTGAACACCCCCAGGCTGTAGTCCACGCTCCTGCTGCGGCGAGGGAGTTTTGTACTCCTGTGGGAGTACTTCTTCGTCCGGGCTTCTTCTTCTCCCCCGAACGCTCTGCGTGCAGTTCTTGCTCTTCCATTCGGGCATGGATGCCCGAGGCTCAGCATGGAGGCCGAGGAGCAGAAGCTCTTGGGGAAAACTGCACCTAACGTGTTGCTGTGTCTGGACTTGTGCTTGAGCACCTTTGCGGGGAGTATGTGGACAACCCGAGGCGGTGCAAATGGCAGGCGGGCCGGTGTGGTGGGTGCGGGTGGACCGCCTGGTTGCCGGCACCTGGGAACGGGACGAGCGCGAGGTCCGGGCCAGGACCATCGGCGGGGCCATGCTGCAGGTGCTCCGGGCGCTCCGGGAGTCTGGCCGGGACCTGCGGGAGGTCCGGATCGAGGCCAGGCCGGCAGGCGAAAAACCCTTGACCGACCCTATGCGTTAACGTATCCTCCTCGTGTTGGACGGTCACCCAACGAGGAGGAAGCGATGGATTACGATACCTGGAAAACCACGCAAACCCTGGACCCATTCGAGCCGCTCGCCTGCGAGGCGTGCGACAGTGTGCAGGCAACGCACGGGCGCTACTGTGTGCCTTGTACCCAGGACCTGGAAGCGGCCAGCGTCGCGTATGAGGCGGAACGCCTCGCGGCCAGGGCCGAGCGCTTCGGCGCCTTCGACGTTGCCAGGTCAATGCGTGAGCTTGGGGAGCAGATTGCCAAGATGAGCCGGGACCGAGAGCACGCCTTTGCCTGTGCGTCACGTTGGACAACGGGCGCAGCGTGCGACTGCGACATGAGCCAGGAGGTGGAGTGATGCAGACGACAACCATGCGCGATAGGTGGACCGCGATGCTACGATCCTACATCGGGGGCGAGTGGCCGCAGGCAGATGTAGACGCCATCGTTGACAGGCTCGTGCAGTCAGAGGAGGCAGGCAAGCCTTCCAGCGTGTGGCACGAGGTCCATGTTCAGGTGCAGCAGCACATCTTCCCGCGCGTCGCCGTAGCATGCACGCTGTGCGGCGGAATGAGTTGGCCGCGCAACCTGATCGACGGCTCTCACGCGCTATGCGCAGCGTACGCGCGG